>Ga0209345_10000030_pt1 | contig 253131 bp, 217 predicted proteins | sample Cruoilmetagenom7_FD_187294 | JGI IMG/M metagenome (GOLD analysis project Ga0209345, IMG submission 187294) | Oil polluted marine microbial communities from Coal Oil Point, Santa Barbara, California, USA - Sample 7 (SPAdes) (version 2) | ecosystem: Environmental > Aquatic > Marine > Oil seeps ... | reverse complement strand
CACCACCAACCTGGCTGAAGCCCACCGTGCGGCCTGCGTTGTCCGAAGCCACCGCCACATCCGTGGCGCTCAGCACATCGCTCGCATCCACATCCGTCTGGCCCGCCAGCAGGTCGATGACCGCTGCCGTGTCCTCATCCGTGCTGCCCGCGTCGATCACCGTGACAACCGGCGCATCGTTGTCTCCAGCAATTGTGAACGTTGCCGTAGCGATGGCTGGGACGCCACTGCCGTCTTGTACCGTGTAAGTGAAGGACCCGCCGTTTTGGGCTTCCGACAACGTACCGCTGGCCGCGTCGATGTTGGTGATTTCGAAAGTACCGGCGCGAGCAACTTCGATGATGATGCCGGAGTTCAAAGTCACTGTGAAACCGGTCGATTTGGACACAATCGAAGAGACATTAGCGCCGGGGATCAGTGCAACGATTTCTTTTGTATCGCCGAAGTCCACGTCGTTGTCGTTGGCCACGAGGCTTCCTGTGGTGTTTGCCGCCGGACCGTTGCCGTTTTCAGCCGCCGCGATCACATCGTTCGTTGCTGTGATCGCATCGTTCACGCCTGTGATCTCAACTGAGACTGTTGCCTCAGTTGTTCCGCCCTGCCCGTCCGACACGCTGTAGGTGAAAGTGTCTGTCGCCTTGGCGCCATCCTTGAGCCGGTTGAAGAATGCGGACGGTGACGAGAGATCGTAGGTTACCAGACCTGCGTCATTTGCCGTGACCACGGCACCGAAGTCTGTGGTGATGGTGCCCGGTACGGAGGGCGCGATACCGGCAGTTGTCGCTGTGGTAACCGCTGGATTGCCCTCTGCGTCGATAACATCCGTCAGAGCGACAAGAGACATCGCGCTGACCGCCTGTTCGGGGTCTGAATCCTCGTCACCCGCTGCAGCCGTCCCAAGCAGGACGTTAAAGGTGCTGCTGGAGCTTTCATTGGCAACAGCCAGGTTTGCCAATGGTGTTGGGCTGTCGTTTTGCGGTGTAATGTTAACAACCACCGTCTGCGCGCCCGAGCTTGCGCCCTCTCCGTCTGTGAGGGTCATGGTGACATCACGGGACGTGACCGGCGTATCATCGGTTGTGCGGTACGTGATGTTTTGCACCAGCGTCTCGATCATGCCAAGCGTCGCGTCAGCGTTGAAGGTCACCGTGAAGGCGCCTGTGTCCACAGCGCCCGCCGTGATCGTACCAATGACAGTGCCTCCGACAGAAACACTGCTTTCCGTAACTGTCACACCACCGGCAACGTTCAGCAGATCGGTGCCGTCTGCACCTGTGACCGCGACGACCAATGTGCCGGTCTCAAAATCGGCCGCTTCCGGGTCATCAAGCGTGGCAGTGGCCGCGATGGCCGTGTTCACGATGGTGACGCCATCGGCGGTTGAGACCTGATCGGTATCGACCGAAGCGGCGAAGTTATCGTTCACGGATTCCACGTGCGTGGCCGAGGCAGGCAACGTCAGCGTCGGCGCATCATTGGTGCCATTGATTGTGATATCAAAGGTTTGTGTGCCGATGTTCCGCGCGTCCTCCATGTCGTTGACCGACACGGTGTATCGGATGGTGACGGATTCGCCCTCTTCGAGATAATCGAAAGCGGTTGAGGCGGCGGAGAACGTCAGGTTCACCGAACCCGCGCTGCTGCCAGCCGCTTTGATCACTGTATCCGATGTCACCAGCGCGCGCAGGGCCGCTTCGTCCAGAACAGGGATCGTGGCACCACCCAGCACTTCTGCGCCGGAGATGGATACCTCGTGGCCCACATCATCCAGATCTACGTCTGTGAAGCTCACCGCGATCGGATCGGAGGTGATGGCGGAGGTATCGGTTGTTTCGTCCAGCACTGTTGCAGCGATGGTGCTGACAACAGGCGCATCATTCGTGCCGTTCACCGTGATGGTAAAGTCACGTGTGGCGATGTTGCCCGTTGTCTCACCATCGTTGATTTGCAGGGTGTAGGTGATCGCAACCGATTGACCGTTCGCGAGATAATCGAACACGCCGGAGGCGGCCGAGAAGGCCAGATCAACAGCGCCAGACGTGCTGTCAGCGGCTTTGGTCACGGTGCCCGGGGTGATCCAATCGGCGAGCACCACATCGATCAATCCGGACGTATCGCCGGTGGCTGAGGAGCTCGTGATGGCAGCCGTGTGGCCAAAATCGTTGAGATCCACATCCGTGAAGGTCACGTTGATTGTCGCGGCAACCGCTGCGGCATCTGTGGTCTCATCCACAGATGTGGCGGTGATTGCATTGATCACAGGTGTGTCATTGGTGCCTGTGGTGGTGACAGTCACTGTCTGGGTTGCACTGCCCCCCTGACCGTCATCAACAGTGACGGTATAGGTTTCGGCAATCGTCTGGCCAGCCGCAAGGAACTGGATGGCAGTGTTATCAACAACGTAGGTCCATGTGACCTCACCCGCAGCGGTCACGGCGGCAACCATATTGCCATACTGTGGCCCCGCAGGCGCATCCGTCGCTGTGGTGGTGGCAGAAGTGAATGCCACAGAGGCTGTATGCGTATCTGTTACATCCAGATCATTGAAACTCAACGTGTTGGATGCGGTCAGGAATTTACCCGTCTCCGCAAGCGGCGTCGTAGGATCATCTGCCACAACCGAGGCATCCTCGGTGACATCCGCAGTCACAGGTGCCGTCACAATCGTCGGCGCATCATTGGTGCCTGTGATTGTCACAACAACCGTGCGGCCGTCAGAGAGGTTGCTCTCGTCATCCTCGCCGGGCGTTGTGCCGTCATTGGCCGTGACCGTGTAGGTGATCTCCAGTGTCTCGTCCTTGGCAAGGAAATCAACCGCTGTATCGGCGAGTGTGAAGCCCCAGTCGATCTGAAAAGCGTCGCCCGCATTCAGACCGGCAGTAAAGGCCGTATCCAAAGCCGTCAGCAAGCCCGCGTCGATAGACGGAGTCCCCCCTGCGCCGGAATTATCGGCCAGTACGGTATCACCTGCTGCATTGGTCTGCACAACGCTGCCCATGACTTTTGCAATGGTATGCGTTGCGGAATCATCCGCATCGCTGAGCGCAAGCATGCCGCTGTCGCTGAGCATCAACGGATCGCCTACGGCCCCCGTTGTCTCGACCAATGCAGACGTGTCACCCGCTGCAATCACAGGCTGATCGTTGGTGCCGGTGATGGTGATGGTGACAGGCTGGATCACACTGACTTTGCCCTGGCTGTCTGTCGCCGTGACGTTATAGACCAGCTCCAGAACGTCCCCGTCATCCAGGAAATCAAAGGCTTCCGAGCCGCTGTCAAACTCCCAGTTGATCGTGCCGGTTGTCGCGCCACTGGCGATCACATCGCCCATGTCCACTGTAAAGATGGAGCCATTATCCAACGCCGTTGCCAGCGCAGCAGGCACGGTTACCGGGGTCGAGGCTAGAGATGCCGCGACAGACACTGTATCTGTCGTATCCACATCCGCCACGCTCAGCGTCCCATCCAGCACAAAGCCCGCGTCGGTTTCGGTGAAGGAGTCGGAGCCCGAGTCCGTATCCGGAAGAACCGAGATTGTGGGCGCATCATTGGAACCTGTGATGTCAATCGTGACAGTCTTGGTGTCCATGCCGCCCTTGCCATCGGCAACCTGCACGGTGAAGACCTCCGGCACAGGTTCCCCTGCCGCCAGCGCATCCGCTGCACCGCCGGTGGTGTTATCAAGCGTGTAGGTCCACTCGCCCGCGTCATTGACGCTCATGCTGCCATAGGTGCCGACGACGTTTTTGGAATCCGTAACCGTCTGGCCAGCAGCCGCAACAAGCGTGAATGTGTCATTGGCGTTGGTGTCATCCTCGTCCGCATCAGCAGAGGCAAACGAGCCGTTCACCGTGTTGTCGCCACCCACGGCTGTGACGCCATCTGCCGCAAGACCTGCTTCGGTGATGTCCACCGCGACGTTGCCGCCGAGATCAATATCAGCCGCAGCCACATCGCCCGCAGTATTTGCCGTCAGCACCGGCGCGTCATTGGTGCCGGTGATCGTGATGGTGACCGTCTGGACAGTGCTCTCCTGCCTCTGGCTGTCTGTCGCGGTGACGTTATAGACCAGCTCCAACACGTCGCCATTATCAAGGAAATCAAAGGCTTCAGAGCCGCTGTCAAACTCCCAGTTGATCGTGCCCGTGGTCGCGTCACTGGCAATCACATCGCCCATGTCCACATTAAAGATGGAGCCATCGTCCAACGCCGTTGCCAGCGCTGCAGGCACGGTTACGGTGCCCATTGTTGCTGTGGTCGAGGCCAGATCTGCCACGACAGACACTGTATCTGTCGTATCCACATCCGCCACGCTCAGCGTCCCATCCAGCACAAAGCCCGCGTTGGTCTCTGTGAAGGCATCGGAGTCCGAGTCTGTACCTGTCACAACCAAGATTGTGGGCGCATCGTTCGTCCCGGTGATGGTAACAGTCACCGGCTGCTGCACAGATGCGAGGCCGGATGTATCCGTAATTGTGACGGTATACACCTGTACGATCTGTTCATTGACGGCCAGCGCATCAATGATGGCTAGTTCCGCAGGATTGGTAATGTTGAGCGAATAGGGAATTGTTCCCACACCATCGACAGTGGCGCCCTGCTGACCCGCAAGGAAGGTACCCAGAAACGCATTGCCCGGACCGGAGGCCGAGGTGTTGGACACACCGATGAAGTGCGTGTCCGCAATATCATCATCCGTGAACTGGAAGGAGTCTGTGAAAACGATTGGATCGTTTTCACCCGTGGCAAGATCTGCACGCTCGGAGATTACTGGCGTCAGCTCGGCCTGTGTCTGCACCACGGTCGGTGCATCGTTCACATCGTTCAGCGTGACAGTGAAAGTGGTGGGTGTGGCGTTGCCCGCCGCATCCGTTCTGACAATACCTACAGTTGTCTGGCTCACTTCACCGACAAGATGGTTTTCATAGTCAAAGAAGGACGGCGATTTGACAACAAGCGTCCAGTTTGCGCCGTTATCAACCAGATCATAGTTGTCCGCATCCGCCGCATTGGCAAAGCTGTAGGTCAACTCCGGCGCCGCGCCGCCATCGGTCGCGTCCAGCGTGGCCAGCACCTGCCCCGCTGCAAGAGCGCCCGCAGGATCAGGGTATTCATCAATCGAAATAGCATCTGTTGCCAACGCAGCAGGCGCGCCCTTATCCAACGTAAAGCCAAAGGGGGTCGCCGCGCTGACATTGCCCGCGACATCGATCTGGCGCACCTGAACAGACTGCATCCCGTCTGGGCCATAGGCAGGCGTGTCGGTCTCTGGATCAAATTCGGTCCAGGTTGCACCCCCATCAAGCGAGTATTCCACCACCGCACCGTCCTCAATGCCAGTTACAGCTAGTTTTCCGTCGCTGGTGGTCAGATCAGTGTTCGGCCCATCGATGCCAGTATCATTGTCCAGCACAACCATAGGGGCATCAGGATTTGTGGTATCCAGCGTGAAGGTCAGGCTGCCTTCACTGCTTTGATTTCCCGCAAGATCGGTCTGGCGGACATCAACAGTGATATCGACCGCATCAACGGTAAAAACGGGCAGGTCAGTGGACCAAGCGCCGCCGTTCACGCGATATTCTGTAATCGTGGTTCCGCCCTCCTCACCGCCAGGAAGGAGCGTGGCGTCAGAGGTGATGTTATCGGACATCGCCACAGAGTTAGCGGTATCATTATGCAAGGCAATGGTCGGCGCATCCGGCGTCTCACTATCCAGCGTGAAGGAGAAGGACGTCGCAGGCCCGGCGTTGCCGGCGGTGTCTACAATGCGCACCTCAAACATGTTCAGCCCCTGAATCAAAACCGGAGCGGTGGTGAAGGTGTCGAAACCATCGGTGGAATACTGTCTGGTCCCGGAATCACCAGACGCGAGTATGGTACCGTCGCTGGTGGTCAGATCAGTGTTCGGCCCATCGATGCCAGTATCATTCGCCAACTGCACTATTGGCGCCGAAGGCGTCACGGTATCGTAGACATAGTCGAACTGGGTCGACGGCCCGAGGTTTCCGAAACTGTCAACCTGGCGCACAAAGATCGTGTTGTTGCCTTGGAGAGACGCGGGCTGTGTTGTGACAAACGTGACATTGTTGAGCGAGTACTGAACCGTTGCGCCCGTCTCTAGCCCTGTAAACGCTAGCGTATCGTCATTGCTCGTATCGTCTGCCAACTCGGCCGGGGTGGTGCCGCTGTTTGTCTGGAAATCCACACCCAGCGCTGCCGGCGGCACTGTATTGGCAGGAATCGCAAGCTGAGTAAACGGCTCCGGATTGTCGTTGGGGTCAATTAGAGTTCCGATCGAACCGGTTGCAATATCAAGGGTAAAGTTTCCATCGAAGTTTTGCCCCAGTGTGAACACCGCAGTATAGGTGTTGCCCGATGAGCCCCCCGTGAAGTTGGTCAGCGTGAAATCACCCGGGTATGTGATGTCCGAAGCGTCGAAGCCCGTGACATCGACCAGCGCATCTGTCGTGTCATCCCGGAATTCAAAGGTGAATGTGACCGTCCCTGTTGCACTGTTCCAGTCGCCGACGAGATCGTTTGTTACCAGTACCGAATAAGTCATATTAAATTCCTACGTTTTGCTGTGCCGGGCCATTGGCACCAGCGGAAATGTTCATGGGGATGCAGACGCGCGCGTGAGGGCGGTCCGTGAAGAACGCGGCGCGGGGCGCCGGGCGTGCGGGGGCGGCTTCTGCCGCCAAAGGGGGCGCATGACGCGCGCCGCCCTGAAAAGAAAAATGTTGTTCTGAGGGAGCCATTGCGGAAAAGCACCAAGCCCGCGCGGCGTGCTGCGGGCCTTTGGCTTTTGGGTCGCTGCCAGCGGTCATTTCTGACCGTCCTTCATCGTGCATTGCTGCTCACCTCGATCTCAAAGCATTATCTTCGCGCTCGGCCAGGCGTTGGGAAACTTTATTGATCCGAAGACCTTATGGTCTTCAGTTCCAGAATTCGCTTTCTCACATTTAAGAAAGCAATCAACAAATTTTAAAACTATGTCCGTCAGGCAGGCCGGGCAATTTCTTTGCCTCGCTACAATATTCAGACGCTGTAATTTCTACCGTGGCTGGTGCGGTACTTCCGATAAATGCCGGTCAAAAATAGGACCGCGCCTCTTCAGCACCAATTACATCCTGTCTGAAATTCGCCCCCTCGACACAAGTCTCCCCTAACCGTCACAAAGATTTTAACGCATTATTAACATTTACCGTATTCTGATTTCGAAGAGACAAATTCGGTGCCTTCACGTCAACAGTTTATTTTAATTGTTTCCAAACATTCCGGCCGAAGAATTCATTTAACCTGTTCTATATTGACTAATTTGACGTGAAATAAAATTTGCTGAAATTTTTAACAGAACCCCTGAATTCAATTCAAGATTGCGCAATACCCTCAACAACACGTCTTGCGGGTATTTTCTTTACAATCAAAATAAAACCGTCCGCGAGAATCACAGCGTTCAATTCAATTTGAAATGTGATCTTCGTCGGTTATTTACCGATCTTCACTCAAATCCCAGCAGCTGGCAGACAGCGTGGGAGAGTGGACGATGGCCAAAGTTGGCTGGAGCATAAGTGCGGTTAATATTGAGGGCCCCGCCCCTTCAAGTGAGCAGCTGAACAAATTGGAAACGCTTGTTCTCGTAGCTGCACGAGAGTGGGGACAATACATGCGTCCCGATCAATACACATCGTTCGAAATTGAGATAAATATTACCGATTTACCCGGCTCAGTATTGGCAACCGGTGGAACCTCCTTCGTCAGTACGAACCTGCACAACGGGGCATTCGAAATCGTGCAGCCCCTCACCTTGTTCGAACTCGCCCATGGCATAGATTTAAATGGGTCGGCGCATGATATCGTAATGAATTTCGATGCTCAGGCCCTCGCAAATGCCTATTTCGAGACCGACCTGACAGACAGATCGACAATTGCGCCTGCGCATCAATTCGATTTGTATAGTGTTATTCTGCATGAGCTTGGCCATGGTCTGGGCATCCTATCATTCCGCGACAGTCAGGATCAGATTAATGGCATATTCGGAACGACTTTTGACTCGCTGATCAGCGCGTCACCGGATGGCCCGCCGACATTTGACGGCTCGCATGTGGCTCAGGTCAATGGCGGACCGCTGGTCTTGGTGCCCGGCCAAGCAAGCCATATCCACAAGGTTCAGGCCTCTTCGGGGTCACAAATCCTGAACTCGGTCTCTCTTTTGTCAGAGAGCATCAGCCCTGGCCAGCGGCTGCATATCTCTGCCATTGAGCTGGCCATCCTGCAAGACCTCGGCGCCCAGATCGAGGTGCCGACGGTGGGCGACGACTATATCGTGGGTTTTAACAGCCTGGACGTTACGCGCCTCTCGATCCCGGCAGACCCCGAAATGCTGCCCCTCAGCTTCCAGAGCATTCTGGAGGGCCGCGATCACCTGATGGGAGACAGTGGCAACGATACGCTTGTCGGGCTCGGGGGCAACGACAGTATTTTTGGCGAAGACGGGGATGACGTGCTTATCGGCGGCTCAGGCGCGGACACGCTGGATGGGGGTGCGGGCCGCGACGCCGTCGACTATGGGTCGGCAGGCAGCCGCGTACATCTGGATATGCGCGCGCCCCATGGCACCTTTGGCGATGCGCGGGGTGATGTCCTCACCAACATCGAGATTGTGCGCGCGACGCAATTTGATGATTATATCTACGGCGATAGCGCGCAAAATTTAATCGAAGGCGGCGCCGGGGCGGACCGCCTGCGCGGCCATAACGGCGACGATACCCTCATCGGCGGAAGCGGTGCGGATGATCTACATGGGGGCTCGGGGGTTGATCTGGTTGATTACTCATCGTCCGACAACCGTGTGTCAGCATCCCTTGCCAATGGGACAGGCACCGAGGGCGACGCCGAGGGCGATAGCTACACATCTATAGAGAACCTGACAGGCAGCACCTATGATGACGCGCTGGCGGGAAATGCGTTGTCCAACGTCCTGGCCGGAGGGTTGGGGGATGATACGCTGTCGGGCGGCGCGGGCCGCGACAGGCTGGATGGCGGTGACGGCATTGATACGGCTCTTTTTGCTGAGGCACCGGACCGCGTGCATCTTGATCTCAGGATCGGCCGGGGCAGTGCCGGTGAAGCAGCGGGCGACCAGCTGATCTCGATCGAGAACATCATCGCCTCTGATTTTGATGACTACATCTATGGCAGCACTGCGGATAATCTAATTGTAGGTGGTACAGGTAATGACCGCTTGCGAGGCCATAATGGCAACGACACGTTGGAAGGCGGCAGCGGCGCAGATGATCTTCACGGTGGCAGCGGCGTGGATCTGGCCAATTATGACACATCCGAGTCCCTCGTGCGGTTGGACTTGCGGCTGCTGTATGGCTGGGCCGGTGATGCGGCCGGGGATACCTTTTGGTCCATCGAGAACGTTTCTGGAAGCAGGTATAACGACTATATTTACGGCAATAGCCAGAGGAACCTCATCGAGGGGGGCGATGGCAGGGATATGCTCCGCGGGCACGGGGGCGACGATACGCTTGCAGGCGGCTCAGGACCGGACGACCTGCACGGCGGATCAGGGGCAGATACTTTCGTCTTCAACACAGCCCTCGACACCGACAACAACGTAGATACGCTACGTGACTTCACCACAGCGCAGGACCTGATTGCTCTCGATCACACTATTTTCAATACTCTCGAGAAAGGGCCGCTTGGCGAGAGCTTTTTTGAAACGACCCTGGACGGCATTGCAACCAGCGCGGACACAAGGCTCATCTTCGAAACATCGACCCGCGAGATCCTTTATGACCCCGACGGAAACGGTAGCGCAGAGGCAATTCGCTTTGCCATACTTTGGGGCGATGACCTGATTGATGCAAACGACTTTATCGTGTTCTAAAGCCTGCTTCCACTCAACCGGGGCGCCACGCCCCCTTGCTTACGGACACCACCACCTAGCCCGGGCCCTATAGCGACTTCACCGGCGACCTGAACCATTCCAGTTACCACAATCGCCCTGACTTCAAAAAGCAGATCGGGCGTCTGTCAGACTGACAATGACCAATACAGCAGGGACATGCACTCTCACTCGAAGACCGAGCTCTGGCACCGTGTACGAACCCATCATCTGCCGCTGAATTTTTCCCGAAGCTGACTGTTCTCAATTGCCTCCGTGACTGGACCGATCAATGCCCTGCCCGAACAGACGGAGGCGGGTGGCCTACACCTGTTTGGGTACCACCGGTATTTCCTGAAGTTCTGTGGCACGGCCCCTGCAACCATTCAGTCAGGCATTTTCAGTCAGTCAGGCATTTTCAGGAAAATGCCCAAGCCTGTCAAAGTATGATAACGCACGACAGCGTCCCCCTGCGGATGGCAGGCCAGGTTGCCATCGTGCAGCGGACAAACAGCTTCGCGGACAAGCTGTCCGACACGCAGTCGAACGACCAGCGCTGGTTTGGCCGCTAGCCGGATGACCTCTTACAGATACACTAGTTGTAAACGGCCGGTTTGGTCAGAATCGCGGACCATGTTGGGCTGATCAAAGTCCCTCCGCCCTAGCCTGCACCGCAGTCCCATTTGAAGATAAGTTGCGGACAATCGAAAGCCACCGATATCTATTCTACATAAGAAAAGGGGATCAATTCGATTGTTGGTGCGGGTGAAGGGACTCGAACCCCCACGCCATAGGCGCCAGAACCTAAATCTGGTGCGTCTACCAATTCCGCCACACCCGCACTGCCTGAATCGGATACTTTCGAACCAGTTACCCCGTCACTAACAAACAACACTCGAAGAGGCGAGACAAAAAAAACACGCGACATGAACATTTTGTTGTCATATTGTTGAGACAACCTGAGGCAGGTTAGACAAAAAGAGAGACGCCCATGAAACCGAATACGGTCGGGCGCGTTGGTGGAGCAAATCCACAAACGGGCCAATACGCGCCTTATGCATCCCGTGATACCGGGCTGCTGCAAGGCACCATGCTACTGACACTTGAAGGCGAAATGCCTGTAGAGTTTGTAAGTGTCGGCGATAAAGTCATCACACGCGACAGCGGCATTGCCCGCGTCGAGCATATTCAGCGGACAAAACGCATGGTTCACACCATCGGTTTGGCGGCAGGATCGCTTGGTCACACCCGACCGGAGCGTGATGCGATACTCGCTGGTGATCAGATGTGCCTGATCCGCGACTGGCGCGCGCAGGCCATGTTCAGCGCAGACCGCGCTTTGGTCGCAGCACGCACGCTGGTGGATGGCGAATTTATTCGCGATCTTGGCATGCAGGAACAAACGCTGATCCAGATTTTCTGTGACGGTCCGCATATTCTTTATGCTGACGGCCTTGAAGTCAGCACCGCAGACGGCGCGCGCGCCCGCGGTCAGGTTCTTCACGCCGCCTAAGACCTGCTCTCGCGTCTAACCACAAAGGCCCCGATTCTTCGGGGTTTTTGGCGTATCTAAAGCACTTTCTTTAGAACGCCCGGCAGTTCTTCTGGCAGATCCTCTGCAATCAGGCCTGGGCCAAAGGAGAGTGCGCATTCCTGATGGAGCCACGCGCCCAGTTTGGCTGAATTGAACACGTCGATCCCCCGCGCGAGGAGTCCTGTAATGTACCCCGCAAGAACGTCGCCCGCCCCTGCCGTAGCAAGCCACGGAACCGCGCGATCATATTGCGCCGAGCAAAGCACTGCGCGCCCGTTTGGCTCTGCGATCACAGTATCGGGCCCTTTTAGCAGCACCGCGCATCCAACCCCAACCGCCGCATCGCGCACCGCGTCGACCTTGGAATAGAGCGGCCCCCGCTGGTGTTCCAGTTCTGCATGATAACCTTGTATCGCCGCCATCTGTTCGTGCATGAAGTTCGGATTATCCTCACTTAGCTCCGCGAAATCAGGGGCTTCCTGCATCTTGGGCCTTTTTGGCCCTGCCAGCTTCTCAGCTATCTCAGGAAACAGGCGCGCAAATTCGCCGGCATGAGGGGTCAATACGCACCGCTCATGCAGCAGCGCCCTCAGCGCGCAGTCTTGCGCGATCAACGTGAGCGCATCGGCATCCAGCACACATGCCCTGCGCGTCTCCAACACAGCGCGGACAAGACCGGCCTCCCGCGTGCCTGTTCCCAATCCAGGCCCGATGCAAAGGGCACTCATACGGCTGTCATCGTCCAGAATTGCGCCCAAGGCGACGCCATCCACCACGGTGCGCAACATGATCGCGTTGAGATGCACGGCGTTTTCCATCAAGGTAGCGGGCGGGCAACCCACCGTCACCACCCCCGCGCCGATGCGCAACGCGCCGCGTGCAGCAAGACGCGCCGCCCCGCCGCGCCCGACGCCGCCAGACATCACCATTGCAGCGCCGTTGTTGTATTTATGGCCATTTGCGTGCTTGGCCAGCAGCCGGCGCGGCGCCAAAGCCAGGGAATTCCGCTTATCCTCAACCGCGGCCAGCGGTGGCTGCACGCTGAGCGCGACAGGCCGGACCGCCCCACCATAATCAACGCTCCTTATGCCCTCTAATCCAATGTCGCACACCACAAGCTTGCCGCAGAGCGCCGGACCATCTGCCAGAAAATGCCCCGGTTTGGGGCTGTCAAACGTCACTGTCAGCGCCGCGTAGGGTGCGCGGGAGCCGAACGGATGGGGCTCCGGACTGCCCAGCACCCGCCCACTGTCCGCATCAAGGCCGGATGGTACATCGACCGCCACCATGCGGGGTTGAAAATACCCGTGATCACCTCCGCTGCCCGCCAAATAGGCCACCAGCTTTCCCAGCTCTCCACTGAGCGGACGGCTAAGCCCGATACCGAACAGCGCGTCAATATAATGCGTCACCTCGCCGACACGCTTGCGGGTCCGCAAGCTGGCGTGTGTCAACGCCCAGACAGGATGCTCCGCCTGCCACCGCGCGTAGTTTGCCGCTGCGTCCGGAGGCAGCTTGGCTGCGTCACCGTAGAAATGCACATCCACCCGCCAGCCAAGCGCATCCAGCAGACGCGCGATGACAAACCCGTCGCCGCCGTTGTTGCCCGGCCCGCACAGTACCACGGCATAGCCCGGCGCCTGCACGCGCTCTGGCCACTGGGTGAGAATCGCGTCAACCACGCCCTGCCCTGCCCGCTCCATCAGGACCAGCCCCGTGACCTCTCTGGCGGCGATGGCTTGCTGCTCGACTGCGCGCATTTGCTGTGCTGTCAAAAGCTCTGTCATTCTACCCTCAAACCCCGATTCACTTTCGTCTATTTTTTAATCACGTCGCCATTTTTTTGTGCGCACCACATTTATTTCCAGCTTAGCGCTTTGTGTTGTTCCTGTCGCGTCTGGATTCCCTTCAACAGCGGTGAAATCACTGCGGTGCAACATTCAGGGAGGTCAGCATGAAAAAGATCGAAGCGATCATCAAACCCTTTAAACTCGACGAGGTGAAGGAAGCCCTTCAGGACGTCGGCGTTCAGGGCCTCTCTGTTATCGAGGTGAAAGGTTTTGGCCGTCAGAAGGGCCATACCGAACTGTACCGCGGCGCGGAATATGTGGTGGATTTTCTGCCCAAGGTGAAAGTCGAAATCGTTCTTGATGATGATCAGGTCGATGCCGCGATTGAAGCCATCGTAAACGCTGCGAAGACAGAGAAAATCGGAGACGGGAAGATTTTCGTCTCTCCGGTTGAGCAAACGATCCGCATCCGCACCGGAGAGACCGGTTCAGACGCCCTGTAAATCATAACACGTGACAACTCGAAAAACTAAAAGGACATTGCTATGAGCGCTAATGCAGACCTGGTCAAACGGATCAAAGACGAGGACATCGAATACGTCGATATCCGTTTTACCGACACACGCGGTAAATTGCAGCACGTTACCATCGTAAACGATCTGGTAGATGAAGACTTCCTTGAAGAAGGCTTCATGTTTGACGGCTCCTCCATTGCTGGTTGGAAATCCATCGAAGCATCCGACATGAAACTGATGCCCGATGTGTCCACAGCATATGTTGACCCGTTCTATGCAGAAAAAACGCTCTGCATTCACTGCTCCATTGTTGAGCCTGACACAGGTGAAGCATATGAGCGTGACCCACGCGGCACAGCACAAAAAGCCGAAGCATACCTGAAGTCTTCCGGTATCGGCGATGTTGCCTACATGGGCCCCGAAGCTGAATTTTTCCTGTTCGATAACGTCAAGTTCTCTAACAGCATCAACAAAGTGTCCTACGAAGTAGATGCGTCCGACGCTTCGTGGAACACCGACACCGACTATGAGATGGGCAACATGGGCCACCGCCCTGGCCTCAAAGGCGGCTATTTCCCCGTCAACCCAACGGATGAGGCTCAAGATCTGCGCGCCGAAATGCTTTCCACGATGAAGCGTTTGGGTATGAAGGTCGACAAGCACCACCACGAAGTGGCGTCCTGCCAGCATGAACTGGGCTTGATCTTTGGTTCACTGACGCACCAAGCGGACGAGTTGCAGAAGTACAAATACGTGATCCACAATGTCGCGCATGCCTACGGCAAATCTGCGACGTTCATGCCAAAGCCAATCTATGGCGATAACGGTTCCGGTATGCACGTAAACATGTCCATCTGGAAAGACGGCAAGCCACTGTTTGCAGGCGACAAATATGCCGATCTGTCACAAGAAGCGCTGTATTTTATCGGCGGCATCCTGACACACGCAAAAGCCTTGAACGCATTCACAAACCCGGCCACAAACAGCTACAAGCGTTTGATCCCGGGCTTCGAAGCCCCTGTTCTGCGCGCCTATTCTGCACGTAACCGTTCGGGTTGTGTCCGTATCCCATGGACAGAAAGCCCCAAAGCCAAGCGCGTTGAGGCACGTTTCCCTGATCCAGCGGCAAACCCGTACCTGTGCTTTGCAGCCCTGCTGATGGCCGGCCTTGACGGCATCAAAAACAAGATCGATCCCGGCGAAGCCATGGACAAAAACCTGTATGACCTGCCCGCAGAAGAGCTGGCCGGCATCCCAACGGTTTGCGGTTCCCTGCGCGAAGCACTGGACGAGCTGCAAAAAGACATGGACTTCCTGCTGGCCGGTGACGTGTTCACCAAAGACCAGATCGAAGGCTACATCGGCCTCAAGATGGAAGAGGTGCACACGTACGAGCACACGCCTCACCCAGTCGAATTCGGCATGTATTACAGCTGCTAATCCATCCACAGCACTTAAAATCAGGGCGTCCTTTTGCGGGGCGCCCTTTTTCGTGGGCGTCATACATCACGTTCAGGTTGTCGAGGCTTTGCAACCGTACGCGGTTTCGTTATCGTGTGGCAAACCAACCTTAGAGGTAGACACTCATGCGATCGTTCAGAACTCTTGCCATCAGCCTTGCCCTATCAGGCGCTCTCGCTGCCCCTGCCATTGCGGCACAATGCGGCAACAACGCCGGTGGGTTCGGCGCGTGGAAAGCAGCCTTTGCTGCTGAAGCCCAGAAAGCCGGCGTAAAGCAGCGCGGTCTTGAAGCCCTAGCAAGTGCGCAATACGCCACCGCGACAATTCAGGCCGACCGAAACCAGAAATCCTTCAAATATACCTTGGATAAATTCCTTCAGGTGCGCGGAGCAGACACGATTGTGAGCCAGGGCCGCAAACGTAAGGCCAAGAATGCCGGCTTCTACTCCTCGTTGGAGCAACAATACGGTGTGCCAGCGGGCGTGCTGCTGGCCATTCACGGAATGGAGACCGGTTTTGGCGGCTTCATGGGCAGCTCGGCGGTGGTTTCAGCCATCACGACGTTGGCCTATGATTGCCGTCGTTCGGATTTTTTCACGCCGCATGCCATTGGCGCACTGATGCTGGTCGACCGTGGTTCAATCACGTCCAACACAAAAGGCGCAAAGCATGGCGAGCTGGGCCATACCCAGTTCCTGCCAGGAAACGCGCTGCGGTACGGCATTGACGGCAACGGCGACGGTCGTGTGGATCTGTACAACCAAACCGATGCGATGGCCTCAACCGCGAACTTCCTGCGCAAAAAAGGCTGGAAGCCCGGTCAGGGATACCAGCAAGGCCAGCCTAACTATGCCGTGATCAAGCAGTGGAATGCGGCGACGGTCTATCAGCAAGCGATTGCGATCATGGGCGCCAGGATCGACGGCTAAACCGTCCCCGCCCCGACCAAGATGTCACAGACCCCGGCCATGCAAATGGTCGGGGTCTTGCGTTTCGGGCACGGCCTCCCTATCTGCGGAATCAGGGTCAGGCCCCTGCCGTCCGCAATCCGGTGAAGTCCTGTAAAATAAATTTCGTCCTCAACCACACCGATCCGTGGAATGCAGGCAACGCGGACACCTCAGACGCCACGCTTTTGGAGTGATGGACAATGACACACATACCTTCCCGCGATGTGCTTAAGGCACAAGCAAAACGCCTGCGTACCGAATTGGGCGCGCAAGGCACGCAGATGACCCATGCCGCAGCGCTTGAAACTGTTGCGCATCAATGGGGGATGCGCGACTGGAACACGCTTGCCGCCAAGGCCGACGTGAGTGCACTGCAATGGCATCCCGGCCAGCGAGTCTCGGGGCGCTATCTTGGCCACCCGTTTCACGGGATGGTCAAGGCAGCGAGCCTGTCTTCTTCCGGCTACTGGTCGCTTACGGTGCGCTTTGACGCGCCTGTCGATGTGGTGGAATCGGCGCACTTCACCTCCCTGCGCCAACAGGTGAACACCACGGTGAATGCCACCGGAGAGTCGCCACAGAAGACCTCGAACGGTCAACCGCATATGGTGGTTCGGCCAGAGTGACCCTCAGAGCGTCCGGTTTTTTGCCCGGCGCTTTTAGGTCGCCACAACATACGTGTGGATCGAGAAGACGACCACATCGCAGACTGGCATACGCACAATGCATTGCCGCTCCGAACGGATATAGGGGGCGGCCAGCCGATCAGGCTCGATCCGCCGCGGTGCAGTGGCGGATCGTGGCTGGTGCAGTTCAGGATCGTCATACCACAACCGGTTAAAGCGCCAGAGCGGCCGCCCTGCCCGCACCCCGTCAAACAGCCGCTGCACGCGTCGCGCCAGTTCGTCATCGTATTCTTTGACAGGTTCGTGGATGCCAACCAAAGGCCTGCCCGCCTTTTCGGCCAGCCGCCAACTAGCCGGGAAGCACAGAACAGCGCCGACCAGCACATGCTCTGCCCCCTGTTTGCGCAAGAGACAGATGTCTTCCTGCACCAACCTGCCCAACGTCAAAAGCGGCTCTTCGTTATCAATGACGACAACACGCCCGTCGGGGCAGATCACCTCCTGCCCCTCCACAGTAAATCCAAGATCAGGCAAAACCGTCAATGCCTCTGCCAACACCTCGCGCGCGGCGTCCAGTGCAGTAGGGTCCATCCACAACACAGCATCCCGGGCACCGGTCAACAGCGTCAACCGCCGCTGCATTTGCGCGCCATATGCCTCATCCACGCGCAGCCAGTCGTGGGGGGCGGCTGGTGCCATACCGGGCAATCCGGCCTCTGCCTGCATCTCTGGCGGCAGGGAATTTTGTACAATCACAGTCATAACCAAAATCTATTACACAGTCAGAGCGCCTGCAAAAGCGACATGAGACGGTGTCGCAAACATTCAAGCACGGGTGTATTATTGCGTCACGCTGACCCTAGACGGAGGTCAGCAATGAACCAGCACTACCGAGAGACCCGCAAAATTGACCCGACAAAGGGCGCCACACTGCCCGATGGCTCCCCCAACGATGCTGACCGCGTCGAGATTGGCCCCACACAGCTCGCGTTTCGCGAATGGGAGGCCGCGGGGCTGATGCTGCCCAATCTGGCCGCGATGCGCCGCTACCGCTGGGAGCGGCTGACGCGCCACGTCGCTGATCGCGGCTATGGCGGGTTGTTGATGTTTGACCCGCTCAACATCCGCTATGCCACCGACAGCACCAACATGCAGCTGTGGAACACGCACAACCCTTTCCGCGCAGTTCTGCTGTGTGCGGACGGATATATGGTGATGTGGGATTACAAAAACTCGCCTTTCCTGAGCGAATTCAACCCGCTGGTGCGCGAACAGCGCTCCGGCGCGGACCTGTTCTATTTTGATCGCGGCGACAAAGTGGGCGTAGCTGCCGATGTTTTGGCGGGTGAAATCCGCGATCTGATCGTGGCACACGGGGGCGCAGCAATGCGGATCGCGGTGGACAAGATTATGCTGCACGGATTGCGGTCGCTGGAACGCGTTGGGTTCGACGTGATGGACGGTGAAGAAGTCACCGAGAAGGCACGTAGCATCAAAGGGCCCGACGAAATCCTTGCCATGCGCTGTGCCAACCACGCCTGCGAGACCTCGGTGCGCGCGATGGAGGATTTTGCGCGGGCGAATGTGCCCCTAGGCGCCACGTCCGAGGATGACATCTGGGCCGTCCTGCACGCAGAAAACATACGCCGCGGCGGCGAATGGATCGAGACGCGGCTGCTGTCCTCTGGTCCGCGAACCAATCCGTGGTTTCAGGAATGCGGTCCTCGCATTGCGCAACCAAACGAGATCATCAGCTTTGATACCGATCTTGTCGGCAGTTACGGCATTTGCATCGATATCTCGCGCAGTTGGTGGATTGGGGATCAGGCACCGCCACCTGAAATGATCTATGCCATGCAACACGGGGTCGAGCATATTATGCAGAATATGCAAATGCTCAAACCCGGCGTTATGATCCCCGAGTTGTCGGCGAATACCCACGTGCTTGACGCCCAGTTCCAAAAGCAGAAATACGGCTGCCTGATGCATGGCGTTGGGCTGTGCGATGAATGGCCGTTGGTCGCGTATCCCGACCATGCCGTTGAGGGGGCCTATGATTACCCCCTTGAGGCTGGAATGGTCCTGTGTGTAGAGGCGCTGGTCAGTCCGGAGGGGGGCGATTTTTCGATCAAGCTCGAAGATCAGGTCCTGATCACCGAGAACGGGTTTGAAAATTTGACCACCTATCCTTTCGATTCTGCCTTGATGGGCCACCGCATGGATTAATACGGCACACATGGCCTGCCGCGCGCTCCGTGTGCTTTGGTCGGGAAAATTTCCCAGCAGTCCCCGCCATATAGGTCATTTAAAGTTGACCTGTCGATTTTCGGCTGCAATATGTACCCTAACTATAGGTTGCGGGCCTGCCAGCCGCTAACGCGACATATAGTTGATTGATCTGGGGGGTCATATGGGCATGAATCGTCATGATACGCAGCATCGCGCGTATATCTGCGAGAGCAGAACAGCTGCACCGCAGCCGGCTTCATGCTCGACGGGACACGTATTTGTACCAAGCCTGCGCGCTTTCCTATTCGATTTTAAAAACATCTGGCACCGCATTGTGATCCGCTTCACCACATTTGATGATCGGAATTAGCCCGCGCTTCGCCAGAGCAGCTGTGTATAAATTCTCGTCGAAAGAAGGAAACCGACCATGCTTAACGGATCCACCCAACGTCCTACCCGACGCTCCGAAACGTCACGGATCGCGCTTTATGCGGGTCTGGGCGGCGGTGCCTTCATTCTAGGGATCGCGATCACGCTGGTTGCTGTCCAGATGAGATCCCAGCAACAACAAATCGCACAGATGAGCGATATGGTCGCCCAACTGTCCCAATCACAGCAGGACGCGCCGGAGCAGCAAGACGTGACGCGCACGGTCGCCCCCGATCTGCTGACGGTAACGGCACCCGCGCCAGCGGTTATGGCATCGGCTGCCACCCCGAACCCAGCAGCGCTGGTCATGCAAGCACTGGCTGCGGGCCAGTCTTCGGTTGCACCACAAGCACCGGCTCCTGCCCCCGAGGCTCTGACCTCACAGGGCACGACGGCCAACAAAATTCGCTCTCTCGTCAACGCGGCGCTTATACCATCAACCCAGCCTGGGCTGGACACCGATACCGTGCGCAATGCCCGCCGCCTTGAAACTCTTGCGATCATTCATGCCGGTGTCCAAGAGCTGGTGACCGCCGTGGTAAAGGGTAACTACGACATCCATACCAATTACAAAGACGCGGATTTTTCGGGCCGTATCCACTTTGAGTTTGTGGGCCATGAGGAAGATCAGACAGAGCTGGAGCGTTTCCTTGCCGCTGCCGCAGAAAACGGGATCGTGAAGCATTCCAACGCAGTGGTCAGCAGTGATGGCAGCGTCAACGGCCACATCCTGTTGTTCGATCTGGTGGAACGCGCCCTTGAGAACGGCACGCCGGAAGAACAACGCGCAGGCGCCAAAATCCGCCGCGAAGCACAGGCCTTGCTGGCGAAGACTGCCCCTACTGCTGCTACGGCGAACGCGGATGGTGAAAAATTCTATGTGGTGGAATCGGGCGACAGCCTTGCCTACATCGCCCTGCAATTCTACGGCAATACCAACGATTTCGAGCGGATTTATCAGGCCAACCGAGCTCAGATCAGCCAGCCCGACAAAATCCGCGTGGGCCAGCGTTTGCGTATTCCCAAAGCCTAGCAGCGCTCGCTTGTCAGCTTAGAAATGCCGGAGCATGCTCCGGCATTTTGCGTAACGGTGGTAAATTACTGGCCCAGTGCCTGACCCAGATCATCTGCCAGATCACCCGCATCCTCGATCCCCACCGACAGACGCAGCAGACCTTCGGGGATGCCTGTATGCGGCTCAATGGTGTGGCGATGCTCGACAAGGCTTTCGACCCCGCCAAGGGACGTCGCGCGGTGAAACAATTGCAGGCGCGCAGTTGCGGCCAGCGCGGCCTCGGCCCCGCCTTTGACCACAAAAGACAGCAGCGGACCAAAGCCGCCTTTCATCTGGGTGCAGGCCAGATCATGTCCCTTGTGGGACGGTAGCCCGGGGTAAAGCACGGACTCGACCGCGGGATGGTCCGACAGAAATTCAGCCAGCTTTTGCGCGTTGGAGGACATCCGCTCAACCCGCAGGGGCAGCGTCCGCATACCACGCAGCAGCAGCCATGCCTCGAACGGCCCCAGCACCGCACCCGCCATGTCGCGATCCGCACGGATGGCCTGCCAGATCGGGCTGGTTGCATCCGCGCAAGCCAGCGCACCGGCCAGCACATCGGAATGGCCGTTCAGCCCTTTGGTCGCGGAATGCATGACGATATCGGCACCAAAAGACAGCGCGCGGGTCAGCACCGGCGTAGAGGTCGTCATGTCTGCAACAAGTAGACCACCAGCCGCGTGCACCGCTTGTGCGCAGGCGGCAATGTCTACTATCCGCAGCCACGGGTTTGACGGAGTTTCCACCCAAGCCAAGGCGGGTTTATGCGCGGCGCATGCGGCGGCGAACGCCTCGGTGTCTGCGGCCTCAACTTCGATCAGCGTGATCTCTCGGCGCTCACAAAAGGCGCGAATCCACGCCGTTGTGCCCCAATAGATCTGGCTCTGCACCAGCACGCTGGCTCCGGCTGGCAGGGTGCGAAATACGGCTGCAACGGCCGCCATGCCCGAGGGAAACACCAACGCCTCTTGTGCGCCCTCAAGGGTCGCGAGCACACCTTCGACCATACGGCCGTTTGGCGCGTGAGAGCGGGAATAGACATTGCCATCGACCGCCGGTGTGTAGCTTTCATCGCGCACAAAGGTTGTCGCGGGATGAATCGGCGGCACGACACCACCAGTTGCATCGTCCAGCAGCCCGCCCGCTTGGGCGGCGATCGTTGCGGGGCGAAGGGAATTGATAGGTTTGGAGGACATGGCGCTGGCTTTCATTGCGGGAGTGTCTTTGCTTATCAAAGGTGTATGCCGTGCGCGCAGCCTGTGCAAACGTTCTGTCACTTGGCCGTGAAGCCTGTGTCAGCCACTTGCACCTGCCGTCGCATATCGCCACTTTAAGCCGCATAAGAAGGAGGCTGTTGCATGCCCGTAAAGCAAATTTCATTTCCCGGCCACGATGGTTCACAGCTTGCTGCCCGGCTGGATATGCCTGTGGGGCCGCATCTGGCCACCGCGCTTTTTGCGCATTGCTTTACCTGCGGCAAGGATATCGCTGCCGCACGGCGGATCGCTGCACGTCTTTCAGCGATGGGAATCGCCGTTCTGCGGTTTGACTTCACCGGCCTGGGCCACTCCGAAGGAGAATTTGCCAATACGTCTTTCACCAGCAATGTGGATGATCTGATCTGCGCCGCCGACTGGGCGACACAGGAAGGCATGCCCCCAAGCCTGTTGATCGGTCATTCGCTGGGTGGCGCTGCTGTGATCAAAGCGGCAAGCAAGCTGGACGGCATCAAGGCAGTGGTCACGATCGGTGCTCCTTTCGATCCGGCCCATGTGAACCAGCATTTCGCCGATGCACTGCCTCAGATCAGCCGCGATGGCGCAGCCGAGGTCGATCTGGGCGGCCGTAAATTTACCATCGGTAAATCCTTCATCGAGGATACCGGCAACGGTAGGTTGGGCGATGTTCTTGCCCACCTCAAAACCGCCCTTTTGGTAATGCACGGGCCGTTGGATAAGGTTGTCAGCGTCGACAGTGCCGCACAGATTTTCATGGCCGCCAAACACCCCAAAAGCTTTGTCTCCCTTGATAATGCCGATCATCTGATCTCGCGCTCCGAGGACGCAGAGTATGCTGCCAACGTGATCGCCTCATGGGCCGCGCGCTATATCAACCTGCGGATGCCTGCCCCGCCCGTTGGCACGCCTGAAGGAATCGTGCGCGTATCAGAGGCGGATCCGGACGGGTTCTTGCAGGATATTTCCTCGGGCACGCATGTACATCTGCTGGCGGATGAGCCGCTGGCCTATGGCGGGACCAATATGGGCATGTCGCCTTACGGGTTTCTGGCGGCCAGTCTTGGCGCCTGCACCTCTATGACAATCCGCATGTATGCACGGCGCAAGGGCTGGCCATTGGAGCACGTCAGCGTTGACGTGAGCCACAACAAGGTTCACGCACAGGACGCCGCCACAGGCTCGGGCGAGAAAATCGACCGGTTCAACCGGCTGATCACCCTGACCGGAAGCGCGCTGAGCCTTGAGCAGCGGGCCAGATTGCTAGAGATCGCAGACCGTTGTCCTGTCCACCGTACGTTGGAGCGGACGTCGGAAATTCACACTGCGCTTGTAGAATAGTCACCAATCATCGGCCCCTTCGGGCTTTGCGCGCCGTGGGCACCTTGTTCTCGGCGCAACATCGGTCTATTGCGCCTGTGTCCCTTGCAGTGTCACAAAAAGGTGTGCCGATGATCCCCCGTTATTCCCGCCCTGAAATGGTTTCAATCTGGTCTCCCGAGACCAAGTTCCGCATCTGGTTCGAGATCGAGGCGCACGCCTGTGATGCCATGGCCGATATCGGTGTGATCCCCCGCGCCAACGCCGAAGCCGTCTGGAAAGCAAAAGACGTCGAATTCGACGTGGCCCGCATCGACGAGATCGAAGCCGTCACCAAACATGACGTCATCGCCTTCCTCACGCATCTTGCAGAGCATGTAGGCAGCGACGAAGCGCGCTTTGTGCACCAAGGCATGACGTCCTCCGATGTGCTTGATACCTGCTTTAACGTGCAGCTGACCCGCGCCGCAGACATTCTGATCGCGGATATGGATCTGCTTCTGGCCGCGCTGAAACGTCGCGCGATTGAGCATAAAGACACTGTACGCGTTGGCCGCAGCCACGGCATCCACGCCGAACCAACCACCATGGGTCTGACCTTTGCGCGCTTCTACGCCGAAATGGACCGCAACATGCGCCGCCTGAAAACAGCCCGCGAAGAAATCGCGACTGGTGCTATTTCCGGTGCGGTTGGCACGTTCGCCAACATCGACCCCGCCATCGAAGAACACGTCTGCGAAAAGCTGGGTCTGACGCCAGAGCCGATCAGCACCCAGGTTATCCCGCGTGACCGCCACGCCGCGTTTTTTGCAACGCTCGGCGTCATCGCCAGCTCCATCGAAAACGTCGCGACCGAAGTCCGCCACATGCAACGCACCGAAGTGCTGGAAGGTGCGGAATTCTTCTCCGCCGGTCAAAAAGGCTCCTCGGCGATGCCGCACAAGAAAAACCCTGTGCTGACCGAAAACCTCACAGGTCTGGCGCGCACAATCCGCATGGCCGTGATCCCCGCGATGGAGAACGTGACCCTATGGCACGAGCGCGACATCTCGCACTCTTCAGTCGAGCGTGCGATTGGTCCCGACACGACCATCACATTGGATTTCGCGCTACACCGCCTGACAGGCGTGATCGACAAGATGCTGATCTATCCCGATAACATGCTGGCCAACATGAACAAGTTCAGCGGCCTTGTGATGTCCCAGCGCGTGTTGCTGGCCCTAACCCAAGCAGGCGTCAGCCGCGAAGACAGCTATAAGCTGGTGCAGCGTAATGCGATGAAGGTCTGGGACGATGGCAAGGATTTCAAAACCGAGCTGCTGGCCGACGAAGATGTTGTTGCGGCCCTGAGCGTGGAAGAAATCGAAGAAAAATTCGACATGGGGTATCACACCAAACATGTTGATACGATCTTTAAGCGCGTGTTCGGCGCCTGATTATTGCGCGAAACCACCATTGCATCGCAATATTGTGATGCGACAATTTGCCAAGCGGCGCGATTTCTTTTGAAATTGCGCCGTTTCGGGTTACGCTGGGTCACCGTCACAAAGGAGTAATGAACATGGAAATGAAGATTGCACTTTCTACCATCGCCCTGATCCTGTTGCCCGCCATGAGTTTTGCCGCAGGCTGCAATTACGACAAGCAGGCAATGTCCTGTGCTGCAGGCACCGTTTACGACGCAGACAGTCATAGCTGTATCGAGACGACAACCTGACCTGATATTCGGGGTGCAAACGGCCTCAATTCTTTAATGATGATCTCACGTTGTGCGGTTTTACCTTTCCTGCGCGACACAACGTTCTAACTCACAGTCATAGCAATTATCCGGAGTGTTTCTTGATGCGCCTTCTTTTGGCTACCGCCTTTGTCTTTTCCCTGCCAGTCGTCGCCTTGGCAAACGCAGAGGAACCTGCTCCTCCTAAAAAGCCCAAATGCGAAAGCGGCTTTGTATACGACAAGAAAACAAAGACATGCGTCAGCACGAACGGGCACACGCTGGATACAGACGCGCTTTACCAAGAAGTACGCGCGCTGTCCTACGATGGACGCTATGAGGATGCGCAGGTCTTACTGGCACAGATGCCGGCCGATGATGATCGCACCCTGACGTACATGGGGTTTACCAACCGTAAGATGGGCCATGCAGAAGCCGCGATGGACTATTACACCCGCGCTTTAGACAAGAACCCCGCCAACGTTCTGGCCCGCGCCTATATGGGCCAAGGTTTTGTTGCCGACGGGAATATTTCAGCAGCAATCGAACAACTCCGTGAGATCCGCGCGCATGGTGGTACCGGTTCTTGGGCGGAAGCATCGCTGCGCACCGCGATTGCAACCGGTCGCCCGATTGACTGGTAAAGCAGCCTATTACCCCACACGAATGGCGCAGCCCGAAAAGCTGCGCCATTAGGTGCCTAAACCCCTGCCCGTTTCAGTCATTTTTTACCTTTAGTCGCGATACATAGGTCATCCCCTTTCACAAAGATTGGCGCCGATGATCGAAACAACCTCTCTTACCGCCCCCTCCCACGCACAGACTTTGTCGCGGATTATCCCGCAACCCATGCTGAGCAAGCGTGCAAAAGCTGCAATTGTCGTGCGCCTGTTAATCAACGAAGGTGCCGATATCCCGCTGGAGGAACTGCCTGCCGAACTGCAAGCGCTCCTTACGCATCAGATGGGCGCGATGCGTGTGGTGGACCGTGTCACCCTCGCCGCTGTTGTTGAAGAGTTTACCGAGGCGCTTGAATCCATTGGTCTGTCTTTTCCGGGCGGCATTGCAGGTGCGCTGGACGCGCTGGACGGAAAGATCAGCCGCGAAACAGCAGCGCGCTTGCGCAAGGAAGCAGGGGTGCGCGCGGCAGGTGATCCATGGAAACGCCTGCGTGCGCTATCAGAACAGGAATTGCAGAACATCATTGCATGCGAAAGCACCGAAGTCGCAGCGGTGCTTTTATCGAAATTGGATGTGCCGGTGGCCGCGGGCCTTTTGGGGCGGCTGTCCGGGCCAGAAGCCCGGCGCATCACTTATGCCGTCTCACTTACCAGCGATGTCACGCCAGATGCCGTTGACCGCATTGGCCTGTCACTGGCGGCACAGCTAGACGAGCAGAAGGTGCCTGCCTTTGACACCGGCGCGGCAGAGAGGTTGGGCGCGATCCTCAACTCCTCTTCCACGCCCACGCGCGACGATGTGATGACAGGTCTGGAGGAAACCGACCAGACGCTTGCAAATGCGGTGCGCAAAACGATCTTTACCTTCGGCAACATCGCAGCACGGATCGTACCACGCGATATCCCCCGCGTTCTGCGCGAAGTGGAAGGTACCGCGCTTATTACTGCGATGGCCGGTGCTGAAAATGCCGGTTTTGTAGAATCGCGTGACTTTATCCTTGAAAACATGTCTGGCCGCATGGCGGATCAGCTGCGCGAAGACATGTCCGAAGCTGGCAAGATCAAGCTATCCGACGCGGATGAGGCGATGTCTGCCATCGTTGCCGTGATCCGCGATATGGAAAACCGCGGTGATCTGGTCTTTGTCCAACCCGAGGATGAGGAGGAAGAGGACTGACGCCAACCCTTGTTGCATCGTCGCCTTGGCACTATGTCTGGGGGCCACGTGTTATTGAACAGGCTTTCATGTCCGCATCCACTCCGTCAGAAAAATCAAGCTTCGCGCGCAAGCTCGGCCATTACCTGAGCAATATGGTCATTGTCGGGTTGATCCGGCTGTTGCTGATGCTGCCCTATGCAACGCGCGTGCGGATGATGGGGACGGTGGTGCAACACGTCATCGGACCGCTTGCCGGTTATCGCCGTCGCGCGCTTGATAATCTGGCGCTGATTTGGCCCGACATGCCGGCGGAGCAGCGGCGACAGATCGCGTCGCAATGCCTCAACAACGTGGGCCGCACATTCATTGAGAACTATTCTGCCAATGACTTCCCTAAACGGATGGCAACCAACCAGCTGGTCGGCGCGGGTGTGGCGCCGCTTGAGGAAGCCGTGGCGCAAGGCAAACCCGTAATTCTGGTGAGCGGCCACTACGGGAACTATGAAGCGACGCGCGCGGCGCTGGTGGCGCGGGGCCTGAATATTGGCGGGCTCTACCGCGACATGAAAAACCCCTATTTCAACGCGCATTACGTTAAGACGATGGAGGCTTTTGGCGGTCCCGTTTTTCCGCAGGGACGACGCGGTACCGCAGGATTTGTCCGTCACCTCAAGGATGGCGGGCAGCTGGTGCTCTTGTTCGACCAGCATGTATTCAAAGCGCCCTTGTTCGATTTCCTTGGCCAACCGGCAAACACGGCAGTGTCAGCCGCAGAATTGGCACTACGCTATGATGCGCTGTTGATTCCGTTTTACGGCATCCGCCAGCCAGACGGGCTGACATTTGAAACTGTGCTAGAGGCGCCTATTGCGACCTCGGACGCAATCACGATGACACAAGCCCTCAGTGATAGTTTGGCCGAGAGGGTCAAAGCCGATCCGGGCCAGTGGTTCTGGGTCCACCGACGCTGGCGGCCGCAAGATTAATCGACCCGCGCCGCTGCCACGATTGGCCCCATGTCGGCTTCCTGCACAATCACCACCAGCGGATCATCCCCGCCCACCTCCAGCGAAAGGTTGAGCGGACTTTGCCCGTCCCATGTCGCGGCAGTCGTCAGATTTTGTGCGATGTTGGTGTACTCGATTGTTTTAGAGCGGTTTTCACCACGGGTAATCTTGCTAACGCGCGAAGGCAGAACATACATCAATGTCACGTCCATTGCCGTGACTGTGCCAGTCGGGACTGTGCCGCGAATGTCCACCCGGCCCCCGGTGCGTTGCACATCAAGCTGCATCCGCGCACCCGCTTCCTTATGTTTGGCAATCGCTTTGGACAACACCATCGGCTTGGCCCCGACAATATCGGTTTGGCCGTTAACAATCATCTGGGGCGTATAGATCGAACGCCGCTCCGCTTTGGCCGCATAGCCACGTTGTCTTAAGGTGTGGTTCGGACTGCCGAATTCGTCTTTCCAGCCGATGTAGTCCCAATAGTCCACATGCAGGGCAATCGCGATGACGTCGTCGCGTTCGCCCAATTCGCTTAGAATCTCGTCCGCAGGCGGGCAACTGGAGCACCCCTGAGATGTAAAAAGTTCCACAACGACAGGGCGCTGCTCGGCAAGGGCGGCTGTCGCAAGGCTTGACCCTGCGGCCAACAAACCCGCGGTCAAGATATTCACAACTCGGGACATGTGATTCCAATCGTCGTTAAGATGTCTCGTATTTGGTAGCGGGCGCTCACTGAAATAACCAATCAAGGTTTCGAGAGAGGGCCGTGTAAACAGCAGCTGTGGCGGAATTGTGGAAATTTTGGTGTACAACGGTATACAATTGCCGTGATTTCGGTTGAAAACTGCGTGGATATAGGCCATTCAGACCCCAAGTTCGACCTGTAGCCAACCCCTTATTCGGAGCCACATATGACTATCATCGTCGGTCAGGATACTGCCAAAACCCGTAAAACCCTCAAATCAGGCGATCAATCCATCGCCTATTACTCGATTCCTGCTGCTCAGGCTGCTGGTCTGGGTGACTTTTCCAATCTTCCAGCCGCGCTCAAGGTCGTGCTTGAGAACATGCTGCGCTTTGAAGATGGCAAAACCGTTACCGTGGACGATATTAAAGCCTTCGCTGAATGGGGTGCCAAAGGCGGCAAGAACCCGCGCGAGATTGCCTACCGCCCTGCCCGCGTGCTGATGCAGGATTTCACCGGCGTTCCGGCGGTTGTGGACCTTGCAGCGATGCGTGACGGTCTTGTGGCGCTTGGCGGCGACGCCGACCAGATTAACCCGCTGAACCCTGTTGATCTTGTGATCGACCACTCCGTTATGATCGACGAATTCGGCAACCCACGTGCGTTCCAGATGAACGTCGACCGCGAATATGAGCGCAACTTGGAGCGCTACACATTCCTTAAATGGGGCCAGAAGGCGTTTAATAACTTCCGCGTTGTGCCCCCCGGCACCGGCATCTGCCACCAGGTCAACCTTGAGTATCTGGCACAGACTGTCTGGACGGACAAAGACCAAGACGGTGTCGAAGTCGCCTACCCTGATACGCTTGTAGGTACAGACAGCCACACGACAATGGTCAACGGCATGGCCGTTCTGGGCTGGGGTGTTGGCGGTATCGAAGCCGAGGCCGCGATGCTGGGTCAGCCGATCTCGATGTTGATCCCCGAAGTTGTGGGTTTTGAGCTGACAGGCCGCATGATGGAAGGCACCACCGGTACCGACCTCGTGCTGAAAGTGGTCGAAATGCTGCGCGAAAAAGGCGTGGTCAGCAAATTCGTTGAATTCTACGGCGAAGGTCTGGATCACCTGCCTCTGGCAGACCGTGCAACAATCGCAAACATGGCGCCAGAATACGGCGCAACATGTGGCTTCTTCCCGATTGACGGCGAAACGCTGCGCTACCTGCGCACCACGGGCCGCGACGAAGACCGCATTGCTCTGGTCGAAGCTTACGCCAAAGAGAACGGCATGTGGCGCGGCGATGACTATGCGCCAATCTACACTGACACGCTATCGCTTGATATGGGCACCATCGTGCCTGCGATTTCCGGCCCCAAGCGTCCACAGGACTACATTGCACTGACTTCTGCTCACACAGCATTTGCCGATTACGTCAAAGGTGTACGTGAAGGCAAAGACGCCAGCAAAGCGTCCGAAGTCCGCTGGGAAGGTGAAGGCGGCCAGCCAGAGCCACAGGACATTCCGGGTGATACAGGCCACCACAACCGTGGCTATGTGAAAACCGACGATGGCCACTACCAGTTGCACGACGGCTCTATCGTGATCGCGTCCATCACCTCCTGCACCAACACATCCAACCCTTACGTGATGATCGGTGCCGGTCTGGTTGCGCGCAAGGCACGCGCCTTGGGCCTGACCCGCAAGCCATGGGTCAAGACATCGCTCGCTCCCGGTTCTCAGGTGGTATCTGCCTATCTGGAAGCAGCCGACCTTCAGGACGATCTTGATGCGATCGGTTTCAACCTTGTTGGTTACGGTTGCACAACTTGTATCGGTAACTCCGGCCCGCTGGAGCCATCCATCAGCAAGGCGATCAACGACTATGACCTGATCGGTACGTCGATCCTATCCGGCAACCGCAACTTTGAAGGCCGTATCAGCCCTGATGTGCGCGCCAACTACCTTGCCTCGCCTCCACTCGTGGTCGCTTATGCGCTGGTCGGTGACATGAACCACGACCTGACAAACAGCCCGCTGGGTCAGGACAAAGACGGCAATGACGTCTACCTGCGCGATATCTGGCCAACCACAAAAGAAGTGGCCGAGCTGGTCGAGAAGACAGTCACACGTGAAGCGTTCCAGACAAAGTATGCAGACGTCTTCAAAGGCGACGAAAAATGGCAGGGCGTTGAGACAACAGACGCCAAGACCTACGACTGGCCTGCTGCGTCCACCTACGTTCAGAACCCGCCTTACTTCCAAGGGATGAGCAAAGACCCCGGCGTAATCACCAATATCAACGACGCAAAAGTTCTTGCGATCCTTGGCGACATGATCACAACCGACCACATCTCCCCTGCTGGTTCGTTCAAGGAAACAACGCCTGCCGGTCAGTATCTGGTTGAGCGTCAGGTCCCTGTGCGCGAGTTCAACTCCTACGGTTCGCGCCGCGGCAACCACGAAGTCATGATGCGTGGCACCTTCGCCAACATCCGCATCAAGAACGAGATGCTGGACGGCGTTGAAGGTGGCTACACCAAAGGACCGGACGGCGAACAGACGTCTATCTTTGATGCCGCCATGGCGCATCAGGAAGCTGGCACACCGCTGGTGATTTTCGGTGGTGAGCAGTACGGTGCGGGTTCCAGCCGTGACTGGGCGGCCAAAGGCACTGCCCTGTTGGGCGTCAAAGCCGTGATCGCCGAGAGCTTTGAGCGTATTCACCGCTCCAACCTTGTGGGTATGGGCGTTATTCCGTTCGAATTCACAAACGGTGACACGCGCAAATCACTAGGCCTGACCGGCGAAGAAACTGTCAGCATTTCCGGTTTGGACACCATCCAGCCGCTTCAGGAAGTGCCTTGCACAATCACAATGGCGGACGGCACGGTCAAAGAGATCACACTCAAGTGCCGCATCGATACCGCGATTGAGATCGAATACATCGAGCACGGTGGCGTTCTGCACTACGTGCTGCGCGATCTGGCCAACAAGAGCGTCGCAGCCGAGTAACTTTTCGCAAGCGCTCCGAAAATGAAGAGCCCCCGCTGTATCACGCAGCGGGGGCTTTTTTTATACGGTAGCTTCAGGTCAAAATATGTGACCGGATCGGCTGCCGCAGCGAGGGGCAGCATGTCAGCTGTGTTTGACAGCGCGTTTCATACTTCGCGTCACTGACCCGTTGACCAATTTACCCTTGCTTCACCTTTGACCGTCAGCGTACGCCGCTATTCGCCGGGTGTCGCGCCGCTGGTGAATTTGCCGCGGAACAGTTTCGCATAAGCCTTGGGCCTGAACGTGTAGCTCAATTGCGACCACAGCGTGGGCTCCATCTCATCCGTGACCACGCCAAGGGGGCTATCACACGGACCAGGGACATAATGCGTGCCGAACGCCCAATCCCACACACCAAAGACCGTCGCAAAGTTACGACCATAGGCAATCTCGTCTGCGGAATGGTGCCAGCGATGCATCGCAGGGGACACGAAAACTACGTTCCACTTTCCATAGGTCCAAGGCAGATCAGCGTGGATGAAGAAGCCATAATAGTGGCGGACCAATGAGTTGGCGACGACAGCATATGGCGGCAAGCCAAGGAGCAACAGGACGCTGGTATCGATGACAAACGTCGTCAGACGGTTGACCGGATGAAACCGTTCTAGCGACAGCCATGTCATTTCGGTATCGGAGTGATGAACCGCGTGGGAAGGCCATAGAAACGAATTATGCTCGAACCGATGGCGCCAATAGCCGACAAAATCCCCAATCACGATGGCCAGCAAAACCACTGCAACCGCAGGCCAGCCGTTCCAATCCTCCGGAGTAAATAGGGCCCACCCGCCAGTCTGCCAAAAGTCAGCAAGGAATGTGGCAGCAAACACGATGAGAGGCAGGGTAAAGACAATATTGAAGAGCATGATCTTTATGTTCAGCCCGCTCTCTGGCAGAGCGCGGCGTATATCGCCAAACAATGCTTTGCGCTTTACCAGATAGCCCAAGCACAAAAAGAATAGCGCAGGCGTCAGTATCCCCACGCTAGCGGTCGACACCGCTTCCCAAGATTTCGAAAGAAATTCCGTCAGCCAGTCCATCATTGATACCTATCATCTGCAATCATCTACAAAGCTGTGTGGCATCAAAATGTGACATAAATTGGATGCTGCTTGGAAACAATTGCAGCAAAATCTGCGTACTGTTCCGGCTCCAATTCGAGGTGGCATCAATCAACAGCGCAAGAAATTAAGACCAATGCTTCTTTGCCCGCCCATCGCAGACACCCAACGGCGTCGTTTTGGTTTCCGGCAACGCTGGTGTTGCACCGCCAGCGCCGAACGTTTCAGTGGAGCGCAAGCCGTTCAAACAACCTTAGAGAAAAACCCGCCCGAAAGGCGACGCCGGTAAATGACCTTACCGTCCCAACGCCTTGTTGAGCGCGGGTAAAAAGCGCTGCTCATAATCGGCACCAACCAGCGGACCGGCAAAACGGAAAAGCACCTTGCCCTCTGCGTCCAGAATAAACGTCTCGGGCGGCGCGGTCACACCCCAGTCAATCGCTGTACGACCCTGCGGATCAAAACCTACACCGATGAACGGATTGTCATCGTCGCGCAAATACTTCGTTGCAGCGGCCTCGGTATCTTTGAAGTTGATGCCGACAATATCGATGCCGTTGGCTTCCATCTCTAGCAACTTGGGGTGTTCAGCCCGGCACGGAGGGCACCAGCTGGCCCAGAAATTCACCAATGTCACCTCGCCGCCTGCCAGCATGGCTTCGGTCGCTTGGGGGAAATTCTTCAACGCGCGTTCGGGCACACCGGGCGCCATTTGCCCGACCAGCGTCGAGGGCAGCCCTTCGGGGTTCTCGCGGTACATGCCGACAAAGGCCAATCCGACAAAGGCCGCAAAGATCAGCGGCGGGGCGATCATCAAAGGGCTAAACCTTGCCATTACGTGCGGTCTCCTGTTCTGCCTGTCGCAAGGCGGTGCGTGCTTTGGCTCCGCGGCGCAGCGTTTGCACCAGCAAGCCCAGCATCAGCACCAAGGTGATACCGTAAGCGCTGAGGACTTCGGTGGCGTATTTTCCAAGGTCGGGCATCATACGGCTTTATCCAGTCTGACGTTAAGCGCGCGCGTCCGGCGCAGCGCAATTTCGGTGCCTGTGCGGTACAGCACAAGCGCCAGAAACAGCAGGGTGAATCCTGCAATCGACAGCACCAACGGCTGCCAGAACACGTCCGATATGTTCTCTTCCTTATCAAGGCTCAGCGTGGCGCCTTGATGCAAGCCTTGGCTCCAGAACAGCACCGCATAGCGCGACATCAGCGCAAAGACCGACCCGACAAGACACAGCACCGAGGTCAGATCAGCGGCTGTGTCCGGGTCCTCAACAGCTTCCCAAAGCGCGATATAGCCCAGATAGAAGAGAAACAGGATCAGAAACGAGGTCAGCCGCGGATCCCATGCCCACCATGTCCCCCACATCGGCTGTCCCCAAACGGCCCCTGTCACCAGCCCGATCACGGTCATCACCAACCCCACGGGAGCTGCCGCCTTGGCGGCAAGCGCGCTGACGTGGTGACGACGAACGAGCCAGATCAACGAGGTGATCAGCATCATGATCCATGCGTTGATGGCGATCCAGGCAGCAGGCACGTGGATGTATATGATCTTGATGGTAGAGCCTTGGCGAAAGTCGTCCGGCGTGGCGAAAAAACCCCAGCCAAGCCCGACAAGAATACCCAGCGCCGCAGCAGCCCACGCAAAGGGCTGCACACGCGCACTCAGCGCCAGAAACTTGACCGGATTTGCATATTTCCAAAGTGACATGAGAGGTATCTATTACTCCGTGAAAGAAGGCTCAATGGGGAACGGCGCGCTCACCTGATTGTCATCCGCAAAGCGGCAGCGGCAGCGAAAGGCAGCAGGGCGATCGACCCGAGGCTGATGCCGGCCAGCAGCAACAGCGGTGTGTCCACCGCCATCCCGACCGCACCGCGCCGCGCGGCCTCGGCCCCGAAGATCAACGTCGGGACGTAAAGCGGCAGCACCAGCAGCGACATCAGAAGACCTCCGCGTTTTATCCCGCCAGTCAAGGCCGCGCCAAAGGTGCCGATCATCGACAGCGCAGGCGTGCCCAGCAGCAAGGACACAACCAGCCAGACAAACCCCTGAGGCGGCAGGTTCAGCAACACCCCCAGAAACGGAGCCGCGATGACCAACGGCAGTCCAGTCGTGATCCAATGCGCCAGCCCTTTGACGGCCAGCGCCGCCTCAAGCGGCAGCGGAGCGGTTGCCAGAACGTCCAGCGTCCCGTCCTCAAAATCCAGCGCCAACAGGCGATCCAGCGATAACAAGCATGCCAGCAGCGCACCCAGCCACAAAACACCCGGCGCAATAGACGCAAGCAGCGCGCTTTGCGGGCCCACGCTGAACGGCACCAGCACGACAAGGATCAGGAAAAATGCCAGGCCAAGGCCAAAGCCACCGCCGGCCCGAAACGCCAGCCGCAGATCACGGATCAGCAGCGCGATCACAAGAAGGCCTCATCGCTGGCGCCGTGCATTTCATTCGCGACCGCACGAAGTGGCGAGACATCCAGCACCTGTGCGTCATCCAGCCCCAAATCAATATGGGTCGCAAGCAGCGCCATGCCCCCTGCCCGCAGATGCCCGCGCACCGCGTCAGCAAACATCCCGACCGCATCGGCATCCAGCGAAACAGTCGGTTCATCCAACACCCAGATAGGCCGGCCGGTGACCATCAACCGCGCCAACCCCGCCCGCCGCTTTTGCCCTGCAGACAGCGTTCCAGCCAAGCGATCCGCCAAGGGGCCAAGCGCATAGGTCTCAAGCGCAGCTGCGATATCACTGCCCCCATAGACGGAGGCCCAGAATGACAGGTTTTCAGAAACGCTCAGCATGGCCTTTAGCCCGTCGGCGTGCCCCGCGTAGGCCACTGCGTCAGTTGCGCCTTCGATGTTTCCTGACAATGCGGGTTGCAGGCCGGCAATCGTCCGCAACAGCGTGGTCTTACCCGAACCATTGGGTCCGCGCAGGATCAGCGCCTTGCCTGCGTCCAGCGTGAAAGAAACACCGCTAAGTACCGGCACGCCACCGCGCGCAACAGCCACATCGGACAAACACAGCCCCACGCGCCTCAGACCGGCAGCATGGCAAGAGAAACGCGCCGCCCCTCGCTCAGCAGAACGTTATAGGTGCGTGCTGCCGCAGGAGACGACATTGTTTCGACCCCGACGCCGGCCTCTTCCAACCGCGCGCGCAGGCCTGCTGGAAGATGGGCAATCTCGGCCCCTGTGCCGATAAAAATCACATCGCTTTGCGCAATCAGCGCGTCCAACGCTTCGATGTCATCCAATCCACCCCATGTCTGCGTCCCAGAGGCCGCGGCGATCACAGGACCATGAACCACCTGCCCGCCAATGCGGAAAAAGCCGGGGCCGTAACCTTCGACAGGTTTGGCATCGTTAAAGACGATCTCATTCAAACGCATGGTTCATCCTTTCCATAGAGGCAGACCAACAGTAGCCGATACCGCGATGACGAGATAGGCCACGGTGCGAAAAATCCGCTCTGATGATGGGGCAAAAAGCCGCGCACCGACCATGTTGGCAATCACATTCGGGATGCCGACCAACAGACCCAAAACAACGATTGACCAGTTCATCATCCCCAGCAGCCAGAAACCCGCGAACAACATCAGATCAATCGTCAGCAGATAAAGTTGAAAGTTGGCGCGGATCACCGAGGCAGGCAGTTTGCTGGCCATATAAAGCATGATCACCGGAGGTCCGGGCAGCCCGGCAAAGCCGGCCATGAAACCGGCCAATGCCCCGGCCCCAACCGTCAGTCGCGGCGTGAGCGCGCTGCGTAGACGCCAACCAGAGACCATCAAGCCCAGCAAAACAAATACGCTGGCCGAGACGATCCAACCGAATTGGGTCGGGTCCATCAGGCTTAGCGCCCAGATACCCAGCGGCACTGACAGCAGTGCGCCCTCGATCAGCCGCCCGATGTCCAATCGGCTGCACGCCCGCCATGCGCACCGCACGTTGGGCAGCGGACCAACCAGTTCTGTCGAGATCATGAAGATGATCGCCTCAACCGGCGAAAGCACCGCGCTTGCAACTGGCATGATGATCATGGCTGACCCGAAACCCGCAAATCCGCGGACCAGCCCAGCAATAGAAACGGCAAGCACCAGCCAAAGCAGCCCCTGCGTAGCAAGAGCTGCTGCCAGTATGTCAGGCATCAATGTTGGCGAATTGGTTACCGGCATTCGCGTCAGGCTTGGACCAGTCGCGTTTTACGCCGAAATACAACAACACTGCCGAGGCGACGAAAACGGAGGAATAGGTCCCCACGATAACGCCCCAGATCATCGCAAAAACAAAGCCACGGATCACATCACCGCCCAGTACGAACAGCGCGATGAGTGCCAGCAGTGTGGTCATCGAGGTCATGAACGTCCGGCTCAACGTCTCGTTGATGGACATGTTAAGCACTTCCTTCAGCGGACGGTTTTTGTATTTGCGCAGGTTCTCGCGCACGCGGTCAAACACCACCACCGTATCGTTGAGCGAGTAGCCCACAATGGTCAGCAAGGCCGCGATAATCGCCAGATCAAACCGGATTTGCAGCTCTGAAAACACACCGATGGTCAGTACCACGTCATGGATCAATGCCAGCACGGCACCGGCGGCGAACTGCCATTCGAACCGCAACCAGATATAAACCAGCACCGCACCAATCGCGAGAGCCACAGCCATAATCGCCGTATTGATCAGCTCACCCGACACTTTGGGGCCAACGGATTCCACAGAGATGAACTTGATATCCGGGCGAACCGCAGACAGCGCATCTTCGACAGATTGAATAAGCTCGGTTGTGACGGCTTCCTGTTCATCCTGTGCTTGGATGCGGATCATGGCGACGTTCTGATCGTCACGGAACTGGGGATCGAACACTTCTGTGATGGTGACATCACCGATGCCCAGCGTGGCAATGGCATCGCGGTATTCGGCAACCACAACGGGGCGCGGGCTTTCGGTGCGGATGGTAGTACCGCCCCGGAAATCAATGCCGAAGTTCAGGCCCTGAAGCAGGAAAGAGACAAGCGCCACCACCATCATCAGGCCTGAAATTCCAAGCCACAGTTTCCAGCGGCTGAAGAAATCGAAGTTCGTGTTCTGTTTTACAAGTCTGAGGCGCATATCAAAGCTCAATCGTTTTGGGACGGCGGCGCTCATACCAGATGACCACCATCAGACGTGTTACGTAAATCGCCGTGAATACCGACGTGAGAATACCAAGGCCAAGCGTGATCGCAAAACCGCGCACCGGACCGGAGCCGATGGCGAACAAGATCACAGCCGTGATGAAGGTCGTGATGTTGGCATCCAGAATGGCGCTAAGCGCTTTTTCATAGCCCAACGCGATCGCGCGCGCAGGCCCCTTGGCAGTTAAAAGCTCTTCGCGGATCCGCTCAAAAATCAGCACGTTGGCGTCAACCGCCATACCAACGGTCAGAACAATCCCCGCGATACCCGGCAAGGTGAGTGTCGCACCGATCAGGCTGAGCAGGCCGAACAACAGCCCGACGTTGATGATCAGCGCGATGTTGGCGAAAATGCCGAACAACCCGTAAGCCGCCCACATGAAAAACAGCACAGAGGCAAAGGCCACCATTGTCGCGATCTTGCCCGCATCAATGCTGTCCTGTCCCAATTCCGGCCCGATTGTACGTTCTTCGAGGAATTCAAGCTTGGCAGGCAGGGCACCGGCACGCAGCAAGACTGCCAGACGCGTGGAGTCCTCGACGTTGAAGTTACCGGTAATGATGCCCGAGCCGCCCGGAATATGGCTTTGGATGGTCGGCGCGCTGACGACTTCGTCATCGAGCACAATAGCAAACGGTGAGCCGATGTTCTCGGCGGTGTAGTTGCCGAACTTGCGCGCACCGCTGGTGTTAAAACGGAAGCTTACTGCAGGCGCGCCGTTCTGGTCAAAGCTGGGCTGTGCATCGACCAGCTCTTCACCGGTCACAACAGGCGCGCTTTCGATCACATAAAACAGCCCCTCTTCATCCAGCGACGGCACTGTCTTGTTGCCGATCCCAGAGTTTTCAGCGCCGTTTGTCGTGCGGCGCACAACGGGGTTGAATGTCAGCTGCGCCGTGGTGCCGATGATCTCTTTCAGCTCTGCGGCAGAGCCGATGCCGGGCACCTGAATAAGAATTCGGTCAACGCCTTGGCGCTGGATTGTCGGCTCCCGGGTGCCGACCTCGTCGATACGGCGGCGGATGATCTCAAGCGATTGCTGCATGGTCCGCTCGTCCGTCGCGCTTTTTTCTGCATCAGACAGAACAACGGTGATGACGCTGGTATCGCCAGAAACCTGAATGTCATTGGCCCCTGCCCCCGTGAGTGTCTGAACAGGCTGCGCAAGCCCCCGCACGATTGCCAATGCCTCGGCCATCTTGTCGGCATCGCTCAGCCGGACCTTCAATTCACCGGTCGCGGCCTCCTGACGGCGAACCGCCGTGAGGCCACGCAGCGCATCGCGCACTTCGGGCCACATTGCTTCGAGGCGGGCATCATAGACGTCCGTGACACGCACCTCAGCCAGCAGATGTGCACCGCCGCGCAGATCAAGCCCCAGATTCACCAGCCCGTTGGGCAGGAAATCCGGCCAAAGCGCGCGCTGCACTTCCAGCTCTGGCGTATTGCCCGAAAGCTCGATCGCCTTGACCGCGTCGTTATGGCTCTCGACGGGGCCATAGAACGCATTGGGCATCGCCAGCAAAAGGCCGACCGCACAGGTCAGCCAGATGGCGATGCGTTTCCATACGGATATCTGGAGCATGTCGCCCGCCTTTTATCTTATCGCTTAAAGGATTACTTGGCCGGTTCGGTCTTGCTGATTACCGTCGCGATGGTGCTCTGGATCACACGAACCTTGACGCCGTCAGCAATCTCAAGCTCCAGCTCGCCGTCTTCCTTGACCTTAACCACTTTGCCGATCATCCCGCCTTGGGTAACGACCTGATCGCCGCGACGCAGGGCTGCAACCATCGCCTGATGGTCCTTCAACTTTTTCTGCTGCGGACGGATCAGCAGGAAGTACATGATCCCGAAGATGAGGATCAACGGGATGAATTGCTGGATGCCTTGCATGGATAGGTCCTTTTGTATTCGGCTTACGGGGACGTTTCCCCAGTGTCTGAAGTTCGCCAGAACCTAAGCGCGGGTGCGCGGCTTTGCAAGGCGCGCAAACCCTGAAAAACAGGTGCTGACAGCAGATTTAACAGTCCCTCTACCCTGTCATGAAATAATCGGCCATAACGCGGACCACACGATTCACTCTATGAAGGACAGACAGATGCATGACATTCGTGCCATTCGGACAAATCCCGACGCTTTTGACGCCGCTTTGGCGCGGCGCGGAGATGCTCCGCTGTCGTCGGATATCCTCGCGCTTGATTCTGCGCGACGTGCCAAAATTCAGGCCGCAGAAGCCGCACAAGCCGAGCAGAACGCCGCTTCGAAAGAGGTAGGTGCCGCAAAAGCCAAAGGTGACGAGGCCGAGTTCGAACGCCTGCGCGCTCTCGTCTCCGAGAAAAAGGCCGAAGTGGCCGCCATGCAGAACGAAGCGAAAGAGCTGGATGCCAAGCTGACCGATATGCTGGCACGCATCCCGAACGCCCCTGCCGATGACGTGCCTGAAGGCGCGGACGAGAACGACAATGTCGAAGTAAAGCGTTGGGGCGATGTGCCGACCTTCGCCTTCGCCCCGCGCGAACATTACGACATCGAAGCCGTTACCGCGTCGATGGATTTCGAAACCGCAGCCAAAACATCCGGCGCGCGGTTTGTCATGCTCAAGCGCGGCGTGGCACGTATCCACCGTGCGCTGGCGCAATTCATGCTCGACACACATGTCGATGAAAACGGCGTGACAGAGGTGAATACCCCTGTTCTGGTGCGTGATGAAGCAATGTACGGCACCGACAAGCTGCCGAAATTCGGCGAAGACAGCTATAAGACAGAAGACGGCATGTGGCTTGTTCCCACCTCCGAGGTGCCGCTGACCTATACCGTTGCCGGCGACACGCTGGAGGCAACCGATCTGCCGCGCCGCATGACGGCCCACACACTGTGCTTCCGCTCAGAGGCGGGCAGCGCGGGGCGCGACACCTCTGGTATGCTGCGCCAGCACCAGTTCGAAAAGGTAGAGATGGTGTCCATCACCCTGCCCGAGGAATCAGACGCCGAGCAGCAGCGTATGCTGGGCTGTGCGGAAGGTCTGCTTGAGAAGTTGGGCGTGCCCTATCGCACCGTGATCCTATGCACCGGTGACATGGGCTTCGGCGCGCGCCGCACCTATGATATCGAGGCTTGGTTGCCCGGTCAGAACGCCTACCGCGAGATCAGCTCCGTCTCGACCACCGGTGATTTTCAGGCCCGCCGGATGAATGCCCGTTTCAAGCCTGCCGAGGGTGGCAAGCCGCAGTTCGTGCACACGCTTAACGGGTCCGGTCTTGCCGTTGGACGCTGCTTGATCGCCGTTTTGGAGAATGGCCAGCAAGAGGACGGCACCGTGGTGCTGCCCGCTGTGCTGGCCCCCTATCTGGGCGGCAAAACCACGCTGACCACGGACGGAACGCTGGTTTAACGTCCCGGCTCATTGCGCGGCGGCGGCGGTTTAGCGACTGGCGCCTCGCCAAACAGATCAGGCATCAAACTTTTGAGCGAGCGCGGCCTGTAGTCGCGCCGCCCTTTGACCCGGGTGTCCGCGCTGGGATGCAGATCAACGGGATGTCCCGGCCCCCGACGCCATTTCAACAAATTACCAGCCACTGTATACAGCCATGGTGGCTGGCTTAGCGTGTGACTATCAGCCATTGGATCGGGGGCGCGGTCCAATAGATCGTGCATATCAATGTCCAACCCCGCCTCTTTCGCGCCTTCGGCTATCCACAACAGCGATTGTCCCGTCAGCGCGCGCGCCTTGGGCGCAGAGCCGCCTACAATCGAATGGGTACCCGTGAACCAAACTTGTTGGTAGGGCCGCGTCGGGCTGCGATCCCCCTTGTTCAAACCTTCATGATCCCGCGATGCTTCCAGATTGTCCCACAGGGCCGGACGGTAGAACACACGGCGCTCATCCAAGGCAACCGCATGGCGCGCAGCCCTCACCATTGAGCTGAGCAGAGTGTCATGAAAGCGGTATTTGCTGTTCCACAAATTGGCCACCGGCCCCAACAAAGGCGCGGGCACGCCGAGCGATCCGACCGTGTCCCAGATGCCTAGATAGGCGATATCAACCTTATACATGCGGTCAGGGTCATCGCGCCACGGGGTCACCACACGCCAATCCATATCGGCTTGCGAGGTCGCAAAACGTGGCGAAAGCTTGCGCCGCGCCTGAAGCACATGCAGCGCATCGGGGTGGTTTTCGGGACCGGGTTTGCGGTAAAGCCGGAACGCTTCATCCAGCTTGTCCGGTGTTGGATCAGCCATTATCCCGCATTTACGGATCATTCCAGCAAGCGAGCGCGCGGTATAAGCGCCCCGCGAAAAGCCGAAGATAAAAATATCGTCCCCCGCCTCGTACTGCTCACACAGCGCCGCATAGGCGTGTTTTATGTTGTCGTTCAGTCCCCAACCGAACGCACCGCCGCCCAGCTTCATCAAGCTTTTGCTGAGGAAACCGATTTCGGTGCCGCCAGTCCCGACCCCTTCGAAATACCGGGTGTGTTGGGCGTTGCTGGTGCGTGTTTTCTGAAACAAACGAACCACATGGGTCGGTTGCTGCATCGTCGGGTCGTTCCACGTGCCATCGCAAAAAATTGCTATACGTGCCATTGGCAAAATTCCTTTGTGCTATATGTCGACTAGCAAAGCGCAGTTTTGACCAGAAAGGTCCCCATGTCACGTAGTGCAGCAGCCATTGTAGCGTTTCTTTTTGCAGTTCTTTTTGCAATCTCCCCCGCATTTGTTCAGGATTTCGGCGGTTTTTCTCCTGATCAGTTCCCTGTCCCGCAAGATGAGCCGCCGGTTCAGCCCGAAGGCTATGCCTTTGCCATTTGGGGTGTGATCTATCTGTGGCTGATTGTCGGATTGGGTTTTGGTCTTTGGAAACGGCGTGAGGATGCGCTCTGGCATCCGATGCGGCTGGCGCTGATCCCCTCGCTGGCGGTGGGCAGTGTGTGGCTGGCCGTCGCGGTTGCAAGCCCTGTCTGGGCATCCGTGCTGATCTGGGTGATGCTGATCACGGCGTTGATGGCGCTGTTCCGCAGCCCTGTTGAAGACCGCTGGTACGCCGCCCTGCCCTTGGGTCTCTACGCTGGCTGGCTGAGCGCGGCGTCTTGTGTGTCACTGGGGTTGCTGGCCGCTGGCTATGGCTATCTGGACGCCACGACAGCTGCGTTGGCAGCGATCTTTCTGGCGCTGGTGCTCGCCTCGGCTGTGCAAAGCCAACTTGGCCGCGCGCCAAGCTACGGCATCGCTGTAATCTGGGCGCTGATCGCTGTGGTGGTGCAAAACCTCGGCAGTAACGCGACGGTGGCGGCACTGGCGGCGGGCGGAGCCATCGCGTTAGTCTGGCCCACGTTCAAAGCATCGCGCAACAGATAATGAAAAACGCCGGAATTCGCAAAAATTCCGGCGTTCCTTTATTCCCGACGCTTGCCGGCAGTGTGTTTGCGCAGCTTTGACGGCGGCGCTTTTTTGCGCCCCTTGTAAGGGTTGGCGTCAGACTGGCCCCGCATCCACAAGCGGATCGGTGTGCCTGGCATGTCAAAATCAATCCGCAGGCCGTTAACCAGATAGCGGCTATAGCTCTCCGGTACTTTGTCCGGATGGCTACACATCACCACAAAACCCGGCGGACGTGTTTTGGCCTGTGTCATATAACGCATCTTGAGTCGCTTGCCTTGCGGCGCGGGGGGCGGGTGCGCCTCCATCATGCCCGACAGCCAGCGGTTCAGCTGGGCCGTGGTCACGCGGCGGTTCCACATCTCGTAGGCGCGCATGATGGCCTGATGCAGACGGTCAAGGCCGCGGCCTGTTTTGGCCGAAACCGTAATCAGCGGTGCGCCGCGCAATTGCGGCAGCAGACGCTCGAAGCTCTCTTTGAGCTCTTTAAGCTTGTTCTGCCGGTCTTCCTCGACGTCCCATTTGTTGACCGCAATCACGACAGCGCGACCTTCACGTTCTGCTAGGTCGGCGATCCGCAAATCCTGCTGTTCGAACGGGATTTCCGCATCCAGCAAAACCACGACCACCTCGGCGAACTTTACAGCACGCAGGCCATCACTGACGCTAAGTTTCTCCAGCTTTTCCTGAATTTTGGCCTTCTTGCGCATGCCCGCCGTGTCAAAGATGCGCATCGGCACATCGTCCCACACGGTCATAAGCGAGATGGCGTCGCGGGTGATCCCCGCCTCGGGTCCGGTCAGCAGGCGGTCTTCTTTAATGATCTGGTTGATCAGCGTTGATTTACCGGCGTTGGGACGGCCCACGACTGCAACCTGAAGCGGCTTGGCACGGGTCGGAACGCGCACGGCATCCTCGTCTTCATCCTCGTCGCTGACGTCAACGTCCACCTCTGGCGCGTCGTCTTTTGCCTTTTCGGCAAAGGCGTCGGCCAGTGGCATCAGGTGTGTATAAAGATCATTCAAGCCTTCGCCGTGTTCGGCAGACAGGCGGATCGGCTCACCCAGTCCGAGCGAATAAGCTTCGATCACGCCGGCATCGGCGGCGGCACCCTCGGCTTTGTTGGCGGCCAGGATCACATTGGACGAGCGTTTGCGCAGGATATCGGCAAATACCAGATCGGTCGGGGTGATCCCTGTACGCGCGTCAATCATGAACAGGCACACATCGGCCATATCCACGGCGCGCTCTGTCAGGCGGCGCATCCGGCCCTGAAGACTGTCGTCAGTGACGTCTTCCAGACCCGCAGTATCAATGACGGTAAAGCGCAGATCGGCCAGCCGTGCGGCCCCCTCGCGCAAATCGCGCGTGACGCCTGGTTGGTCATCCACCAATGCGAGGCGTTTGCCGACTAGACGGTTGAACAGCGTAGACTTGCCCACATTGGGGCGGCCCACGATAGCGAGGGTGAAGGACATCAGGAGGCTCCGAAACGGCGTTAGACCCGCGCAATAGCGCAAAGCGTCGCCTTAAGAAAGCCCCCTCTGGCAACGCGCCCTAACGGTAGGCGAGCAATTGACCGTTCGCAGACACGACATACAACGTCCGACCGGCCACAACAGGGGCTGTCGTCGCGCCTCCGGGGATCTCGGCGCTGGCGACAAGAGCGCCATTCGCAGGGTCAAAACTGCGCAGAATGCCGTCGCCAGAGGCAACGATCACACGCCCGCCCGCCACAATCGGTCCGTGATGGGTAAAGATAGATGCCTGCTTCTTTGGCTTGGATTTGGTAAAGTTCGGCAGCGGCGTGCCCCAGATGCGCGAACCGTCAGATGCATCAAGACGCAGCAATTCGTTCAGGTCGCTCACAGCAAAAATACTGCCTGCAATTGGCCAGACAGGGCCAGTGGCCCCTTCGGCAGCAGACCAGATGCGCGCGCCAGAGGCGATATCAAGGGCGACAATGCGGCCCGACTGGTTGCCCAGATACACACGGTCACCCGAGATGACAGGCCCGGCCGTCACATCAGAGATATTGCTAAGCGCCCTGCCCGGACGCTTGCCCAGCACGGACGCATCCCAGCGGTTCAGACCACCACGGCGGAAGACCGCCTGCACTTCGCCTGAACCGAACGCAAAGATCGCCAGATCTTCGGTAATCGCCGGGGCCGGTGCGCCCAGAATGTTGTTTGTGTCCTCGGATGCGCCAATCTGCCACGCGACCGTACCGTCGCTGCGGTTGACCGCCCAGCCGGCAGTGTCACCTGCTGTCACATAAACCAGATCACCGGCAACCGATGGCGTGCCGGAACCACTCGCATCAAGCTGTTGGCTCCAGCGGACGGCTCCATTGCTGGTGTCCAGAGCAGCCAGAACACCAATACCAACGGACACGTAAACTGTATCACCCGACACGACGAGACCGCCGCCTGTGGCATCGCCCTCCTGATCGCGCGCGGGCCGCAGATCGACTTGCCACAGGGTGGCACCCGACGTCGATGTGGCCGTTACGACAGAATGAGCATCCAGTGTGAAGACACGACCGCCCGCAACCACCGGATCGGCCGTGATGCGGTATTTGCGGCTGTCGCCAGTGCCGATATTCGCCGACCATGCCAGCGTCAAAGAACTGCCAAGTGCAGGATGGGTAACACGCGCCGCAGGGCTGCCAGCGGTCTGGCTCCAATCCGCGTTCACACGCGCGGTCGGCAGACCGATTGCACGGGATTGGTTCCCCTCGAATGCCGGAGCGCTTTCCACAGACGCGCTCTGATCTTGCAGAACCGAGCGGATGTCTTCGCGTTCACCGGGCAGGATCACGTCCGGCTCGGTACAGGCGGTCAGGAATGTCGCTGCGCCCAGAAAAGCCAGAAGTGCTGCGCGTTGCGGCATCCGGCGGCTGCGCTGCAAGGAAAAGTCTGTGTTTGTCATTGCCTGCTCACTCTGGTCTGCGGCGCGTTTCCGGTTCCGATGACACGGGACCGGTTAGCGGCATCCTTATCCGTTATTGTCGTCTGTCGGGGCACCGCTCAGATCAGGCTCCCCACCCAAGGCTACAATCACCTGCAATGCACGTTGTTGCAAGTCCGGTGTAACCCCTGCGTCACTCAGAATACCTTGATAGGTGGTAATCGCTGTTGCGGTGTCGCCTTCCTGAATAGCGATCAGCGCCAACTGCTCCTGCGCCAGCAAGCGCAAGGTGCCACCAGCACTTCCCAGCGCTTCAAAGCCCTGCTTGCGGGTGGCCGCATCCAGCGTTTCGGCCTGAAGGGTCAACGCCTTGAACTGCGCGATCTGGCGGTAAATCTGCGGGATCTCGCTATTGAGCGAAACAGTCTCGAGGCTTGAGACGGCACCAGCGGTATCACCAGCGGCCACTTGTTCGGAAGCGGTCAACAGCGCCAGCACGGCATCGGCTTTGGGGCCGGGTGTCTCTACCTGCTCCAACGCGGCGACGCGCTGTGCGGCATCATCGCTTTCCAGCGCACCCAGCATTGCATCGCCAAGGCCTTCTGCCTGCGCGCGCGCCTGCGCCGCACGGTATTCTGAAAACGCTGCACCGCCCACAATCAGCAGTACGGCAAGCACGCCGATCCAGCCATAGCGCTTGAGCTTGGCCATCATCTGGTCGCGGCGCAGCTCTTCTGTGACTTCTTCGATAAATCCGTCGCTATTACTCATCCGGCTATGGCCCCTGCCTATCCTGTTTTGCCTCTCTTAACGAACGCGCAAGTGCAAGCCAAGTCCCAAGCCTGCTGCACAGTCAAACAGCACGGTGGTCTGCATGCTGCTGAGAGCGACAGAAATAGTGTCGAATCCTATATTCTGAACTATGCCGTTCACTTGTGATGCTTTACATACGGGCAAAATGCGGCGTTGTGGCTTGCTTGTATCCGGCAATCCGGCCCCTCTGCGCAGATATCTAAAGAGGCAACACATGCGTATCTTTCCCATCCTGGCTGCTATCGCAATGGCGGCGTTCCTTTATATGGCGATTCTCGAGCGGCCGACCCTTCTGGCCCTTTTCGGGGGCGGGAAAGAAGAAGAAGAAGTCGCACAGACAGACACTGAAACGCCGGTTGTCGCGCCAGCAGTGACCGAAAAGCGGGTCAAGGTTGTCGTCGAACGGCTGAGCGCCCAAAGCATTGACAGCGCTGTTGTCCTGCGTGGCCAGACAGCAGCAGCGCGACAGGTAGATGTCCGCGCCCAAACCTCTGCCATCGTGATTTCAGAGCCGCTGCGCAAAGGCGCGCAGATCGAAACCGGCCAAATCATGTGCCGCTTGGACGAAGGCACGCGCCGCGCGGCCCTTGACCAAGCACGCGCACAACTGGCTGAGGCGCAATCGCGCGTTCCCGAATCCGAAGCGCGGGTGCAAGAAGCAAAAGCCCGTTTGGAAGAAGCGCAAATCAATCAAAATGCCTCCTCCCGCCTCAATGAAGGCGGCTTTGCCTCAACCACGCGTCTTGCCAGCTCTGACGCGGCAGTAGCCACGGCAGAGGCGGGCGTTAGTTCTGCCCAGTCCGGTCTAAGTGCGGCGCAATCCGGGATCGAAGCCGCGCAAGCCGCTGTGGCCGGCGCCCAGACCGAGCTTGACCGCCTTGTGATCAAGGCCCCGTTCAACGGCATGCTGGAAAGCGACACAGCCGAGCTTGGATCGCTTTTACAGCCCGGCGCGCTATGCGGCACAATCATCCAGCTTGATCCGATCAAGCTGGTCGGCTTTGTCCCTGAAACTCAGGTGAACCTTGTGCAAGTAGGTGCCATGGCCGGTGCGCGGCTGGCAGCGGGCGGCGGTGAAGTGCGCGGCAAGGTCACGTTCATCTCGCGGTCTGCTGATCCGCAGACCCGCACCTTCCTCACTGAGATCGAGGTGCCAAATCCCGCGCTGAAAATTCGCGACGGGCAGACCGCTGAAATCCTGATCGCATCCCAAGGCGCCAATGCGCATCTGGTGCCACAAAGCGCGCTGACGCTGAATGACGAAGGCACGCTGGGCATGCGGCTGGTGGACGACAACAACATGGTGGATTTCCGTGAGGTGCAGATCATCCGCGACACCTCCAAAGGTATCTGGGTCACTGGCCTGCCTGAACAGGCGAATGTGATCGTAGTCGGGCAGGAATACGTGGTCGAAGGTGTCGAAGTTGCCCCGACATTCCGCGAGGTCACGCAATGACCGGAATCGTCGATTGGGCCGCATCGCGTGCCCGCATGGTCCTTGCCTTCATTCTGCTGAGCCTTGTTGTCGGCGCTTATGCCTACACCACACTGCCCAAAGAAGGTGAGCCGGATATCGAAATTCCGGCTCTTTTTGTATCAGTCCCCTTTCCCGGCATTTCAGCGGCAGATGCAGAAACCCTGCTGCTGAAACCCATGGAGACCGAGCTGAGCGATCTGGACGGTCTCAAGAAGATGACCGGCACCGCCTCTGAAAACTATGCCGGCCTTGCGCTGGAATTCGAATTTGGCTGGGACAAAACCTCAATCATTGCGGATGTGCGTGATGCGATGGGCACCGCCGAGGCGCTGTTCCCCGAAGGGGCCGAAACCTATTCCATCAACGAGATCAACTTTTCCGAATTTCCAATCATCATCGTGAACATGACCGGCCCCGTGCCTGAGCGCACGATGGCCCGATATGCCAAGCTGCTTCAGGATGATCTGGAAGGACTGGAGGCCGTGCTGGAAGCAGGTATTGCGGGCAACCGTGACGAAATGCTCGAAGTGCTGATCGACCCGCTCAAGCTTGAATCATACGACGTGACAGCAGCCGAGCTGATCCAGACCGTTCAAAACAACAACCAGTTGATTGCGGCAGGTGAAATCGAAAGCCAAAACGGTACCTTTTCGGTGAAAATCCCGTCCAGCTTTGACGAGCCGCGCGATGTCTACAATTTGCCGGTCAAAACCAACGGCGACCGTGTCGTGACACTGGGAGATCTGGCGCAGATTCACCTGACATTCGAGGACCGCCTTGGCACCTCGCGGTTCAACGGAGAGCCGTCGATGGCGCTGCAAGTGGTAAAGCGCAAGGGATACAACCTGATCGACACTGCCAGCGCAGTCAAAAAGCTGGTGGCAGAAAGCCGCGAACAATGGCCGGACGAACTGAAGGCCGCGGTGCAGGTCGGCACCTCCAACGATCAAAGCCGTGTGGTCAACAGCATGGTGCAGCAGCTGCTCGGCTCGGTTTTTACGGCGATTGCGCTGGTGATGATTGTGGTGCTTGCCGCGCTTGGTATCCGCGCGGCGCTGCTGGTCGGTTTTGCGATCCCGACCTCGTTTTTGCTGTGCTTTGCCTTTCTGGCGCTGATGGGAATTTCAATCTCCAACATCGTGATGTTCGGGTTGATTTTGGCCGTCGGTATGCTGGTGGATAGTGCGATTGTCGTGGTGGAATACGCCGACCAAAGTCAGCAACAGGGCAAAGGCCCGATGGAAGCCTACGTCGAGGCGGCCAAGCGGATGTTCTGGCCCGTGATCTCTTCTACTGCGACCACGCTCTGCGCGTTCCTGCCGATGCTGTTCTGGCCCGGTGTCCCGGGTCAGTTTATGGGCATGCTGCCCGTCACGCTGATTTTCGTGCTTTCTGCGTCGTTGGTTGTGGCGCTCGTTTATCTGCCTGTTCTGGGCGGTGTGACAGGCCGACTGGAGCGCTGGATGGCCACCAACATGGAGCGCATCGCCGCCCTGCCGTGGTATCTGCACATCTTGCTGTTTCCTGCTGCCTTTGTGATGATCTTCCCTGCGCTGTCGCTGCTGGCCCCCGGTCAAACTGGCGGCCCCGGGCTGCTGTTCGGGTGGATGGGTGGTCAGTTTGCCGCCATGGACGGGCTGGACCTGCTCACCTCTGTGATCCCGACATTCGTAAAAGTCTTTGGCCTTGTGCTGATTGCAGCACTGGTGCTGCTTGTGGCGCTGGGTGGGTTCATGTTGTTCCTGCTGACGCTGTTTGCGGTACTGACGCGCCTTGGAAAATGGGGCCGCTGGCTCACCTCGAAACTGTTCCGCAAAGAGCCTGACCGCATCTTTGCCGGCTACAAACGCTCCCCCTTCGGGCGCGTGATTGAGCTGATCACCGGCAACCCTGTTATGCCATTGGTGATGTGTGGCGTCGTCTTCGTCTTCGTGGGCACCACGCTGATCTTCTTCTCCAATAACTCGAAAGGCGTTGAGTTCTTTGTGGAATCCGAGCCGGAGCAGGCCATTGTCTATGTGCTTGCGCGTGGTAACCTGTCGCTGAACGAAAAGGACGATCTTCTGCGTCAAGCAGAGCAGGTTGTGATCGGCCATCCCGGCATTGCCACCGCCTTTTCTTTCGCTGGCGAGGGGGGACTGGACAGCAACACTGGCGGTTCGCAAGCGCCCAAGGATTTGATCGGTCAGGTACAATTCGAGACGATCCCATGGGAGGAACGCGCCCTGCGCCCCGAGCTTGACGGTGACATCGTCATCGCAGAGCTGACCGAGCAGTTGTCGAACATCCCCGGCATCCAGATCGAAGTCCTTTCACTGGATCGCGGGCCCGCCTCTGGCAAGCCCGTGCATCTGCGCTTTAAGGGGGACCGGTTCGACGATCTGGTCGCAGCCACGGCGATGGCGCGCGACCACTTCAACACCGTCCCCGGCCTGGTCCTGATCGAAGACACGCGCCCCCTGCCCGGCATCGACTGGCAGATCGACGTGGACGTCGAGAAAGCTGGCCAATACGGCGCCGATGTTCTGAGCGTCGGTGCGATGGTGCAACTGGTCACGCGGGGTCTGCTGCTGGATACCATGCGGGTGGACACATCGGACGAAGAGATTGAGATCCGCGTGCGCCTGCCCGAAGAGGACCGCCTGCTCTCGACCCTCGATACGCTCAAGGTGCGCACCATGGACGGGCTTGTGCCGCTGTCAAACTTTGTCACCCGCACGGCGGTGCCAAAACTGGCCGAGATCAGCCGCATCGACCAAAAGCGCTATATGGATGTCAAAGCCGACGTAACACCGGGGCTTATGAAAATCGTCAAAGTGGCTAAATCGGGTCAGGACCCGGCGACGATGCCGACGCTCGCTACTCTGCGCCCTGCAGGACAGGATGCCGACTTTACCGACATCGACGGCACGCGGTTCAAAATTACCGATCTCACTGCTGCGGCCGATGGTATTGACCTGCAAGAGGACTACAAAGCGCTCAAACTGCGGCTGGTGCCTGTCAACGCAAACGAACGTATTGCCGAGATTTCCAAATGGGTTGAAACCGCCGAGCTGCCCGATGGCATCATCTATGAATGGACCGGCGATCAGGAAGATCAGGCCGAAAGCCAAGCCTTCCTAAGCTCGGCTTTCACAGCAGCGTTGGGGCTGATGTTCATCATCCTGCTTGCGCAGTTCAATTCGTTCTACAACTCCGTGCTGGTTCTGATTGCTGTGGTCTTGTCCACCACGGGTGTCCTGATCGGGATGCTGGTGATGGATCAGACCTTCTCTATCATCATGACGGGCACTGGGATTGTGGCTTTGGCCGGTATCGTGGTGAACAACAACATCATCCTGATCGACACCTATCAGGAGTTCAGCCAATACATGCCGCGGATCGAAGCGATCATTCGTACGGCGCAAGCGCGTATCCGCCCTGTGCTACTGACCACCATCACGACGATGGCGGGCCTTGCGCCGATGATGTTTGGTCTCAGCCTTGATTTCGCCAACGGCGGCTACACGATCGACAGTCCCACTGCCCTGTGGTGGAAGCAGTTGGCCACCGCTGTTGTATTCGGCCTTGGGGTTGCGACTGTGCTGACGCTTGTGGTCACGCCATCCCTGCTGGCGATCCGCGTCTGGGCCTCGACCTATGCAATGTGGGTGGCACGTCTGCTTGCGCGTATGTCCATGGGCCGCGCAAGCCGTGCCGCGCGCGATTGGGCCTTGCAGCGCAACGCCCGTCGCCAAAGCCCGCAAGAGCTTATCTGGGGCGATGACGCGCTTGACCAGTTGCCGCAAGAGCATGGCATCAAACCGGCAGAATAACGCCGCTCACTGTGATGTGACTGCAAGGCCCCTCGCGATCTTCGCGGGGGGCCTTATGGTTTTGGCATCTATAGACTGCCACAAAGGATTTTCCCCATGCTGCGCCACATCAAACCCCTCATCGCTGCGACACTTCTGGGCGCTACCGCCCTGCCCGCCTCAGCCGAGATGATATCCAAAACCAGCCCCCACACAGTTTCTGTCACCATGGACCGCTTGGAAGCGGCAGTGACTGGTGCCGGAGCCACGGTGTTTGCCCGCATTAACCACGCCGCTGGTGCCGCCAACGTCGACATGGACCTGCGCCCCACAGAGCTGCTGATTTTCGGCAATCCCAAACTGGGCACACCTGCGATGATTGCAGCACAATCCGCAGGGCTGGACCTGCCCCTTCGCGTTCTTGCCTATGCGGACGCCGAAGGTGTCGTGCAAGTAATCTATCACGATCCCGCCAGCCTTGCCTCTGACCACGGCCTACCCGCAGATGCACCCTATCTGGCGATGATGACAGGTGCGCTGGACAAGCTGACAGGAAAGGCTGTCGCGGCAGAGTAACGCTGCAACAATCGCCAAGTCGGATTCCCGCGTACCTTCATTGCGAACAGGTGCGCGAGAAAACATGTCGCCACCCCCGCAGGGGGTGACAATGAGATCACGGCTGGGCGGCTATTCTTCGGATTGCTGGCGATGCCACAGCTGGGCATACCGGCCATTCTGCGCCAACAGCGCCTCGTGCGTGCCACGCTCGACCACTTCGCCCTTTTCCAGCACGATGATGCTATCCGCTTCTGCAATCGTGCTGAGGCGGTGCGCAATTGTCAGAACCGTGCGCCCCTTGCCCGCCTGCCGTAGCGCATCCTGAATCTCGTGCTCGGTCTCGCTGTCCAGCGCACTGGTTGCTTCATCCAGCAGCAGGATCGGCGGATTCTTCAGCAATGTGCGTGCGATACCCACGCGCTGCTTCTCTCCACCCGAAAGCTTCAGCCCACGCTCACCCACCGAGGTCTCGTACCCTTCAGGCAGTGCTGCAATGAAATCATGGATTTGCGCCGCCTTGGCCGCTGCTTCGACGTCCGCCTGCGTGGCCCCGTCGCGGCCATAGGCGATGTTGTACCCGATGGTGTCGTTGAACAGCACCGTGTCTTGCGGCACCACGCCAATCTGCCGGTGCAGAGAGTTTTGCGTCACATCGCGCACATCTTGCCCGTCAATCATCAGGCTGCCCTCTTGCACATCATAAAAGCGGAACAGCAATCGCCCGATGGTCGACTTACCCGACCCTGTAGATCCAACAATGGCCACCATCTCGCCCGGCTTGGCCACGATGTTGACCCCCTTGAGGATCTTGCGATCGGAACTGTAGCCAAAGTGCACGTTCTCCAGCCGCACTTCGCCGCCTGTAACGACCAGATCGGACGCATCGGGCTTGTCGTTGATTTCGGCTGGCTGCTCCAGCAGATCAAACATCTGCCCCATGTCTACCAACGCCTGACGAATTTCACGGTAGACGGTGCCAAGGAAGTTCAACGGCACCGTAATCTGGATCATGTAGGCGTTGACCATCACGAAATCACCCACCGTCAGTGTGCCGTTCTGGACCCCCACTGCCGCCATCACCATCACAGCCACCAAGCCGATGGTGATGATCAATGACTGGCCAAAGTTCAGGAAGGCCAGCGAATAGTTGGTCTTGATCGCCGCCTGTTCATAGCCTGCCATTGCCACGTCATACCGGCCGGCTTCGCGGGCTTCTGCGCCGAAGTATTTCACCGTTTCATAGTTAAGCAGGCTGTCGATGGCCTTTTGGTTGGCGTCAGTATCCTGATCGTTCATCTGGCGCCGCAGCTTCACGCGCCATTCGGTCACCGCGAAAGTGAACCAGACATACAGCGCAATCGTCACAGCCACGACCAGCAGATAGGTGACATCGAACAGGATCATCAGAATAATCCCGACCATCATCAGTTCCAGGATCAACGGCCCGATACTGAACAACAAAAACCGCAAAAGGAATTCCACCCCCTTCACACCACGTTCGATGATCCGGCTCAACCCGCCCGTTTTGCGGGTAATGTGGTAACGCATGGACAAGCGGTGGATGTGATTGAACGTTTCAAGCGCCAGCATACGCAGCGCGCGCTGCGCCACAGGGGCGAAAATCGCATCGCGCAGCTGTTGAAAGCCGACGCCCATCAGCCGCGCCATGCCGTAAGCGATGGTCAGGCTGATCGCCCCCAGCGCAAACATCGGCGCGCCTTCTCCGGCCATTGCGTCCACCGCATCGCGGTAGAAGAACGGCGTGGCAACCGTCACTAACTTTGAGACCACGAGCGCAATCATCGCCCAAACCACGCGTTTGCGCACCCAGGCCATGTCCTTGGGCCACAGATATGGCGCCACATTGCGCAGCACGCGCATGGAAGACTGCCGCTCTTGTTCGGCCGCAATCTCTTCTTCGGTCGTGGCAGGCTTGCGCGCAGCTGTCTGTTCAGATGCTTTCTGGGCGGGATCGGTTCTGTCAGCGGTCATGGGTATTCCTATGCAGTCACCCCACTACATAGGACTGTTCACAGGCAAGGACCACCTCAGTTTGGCAGATCGAAGACCTGTCCGGGATAAATCAGATCAGGGTTGCGAATGCTGTCTGCATTCGCCTCGACCACCCGCACATACAATGTGCCGTCACCATAGCGGTCCCGCGCAATTGCCCAAAGGGTGGCACCGGCCTGCACCGTGACCGACCTGATCGGGCCATCCGCGGTTGCTGCCGCTTGCGCCAATGTTTCGGCAGACTCACGTTTGAACGGCGTCTCCACTCGGCTGCTGACCGCACCTTGCGTGCTTACCTCGTCTACCCGCAACGTGTAGACGCCTTCATCCACATCCGGCAAATCCCCGCGCCAGCGCCCCTGTGCATCCACCGGCAGACTGATCACCGAACGGTTATCAAGATACACGCGGACCTTTGCCGTGTCCGGCTGCGCGCGCCCCGTAAGCTGCACATCGCCTGCTTCGGAATAACCGATGGTATCAAGGGCAACAGACGTCATTGCCACCGGGGTATCCGAGGACAGAAGGCTTACCCCTTCTGCATCGGATTTCAGCACGGCAACAGCAGCGGGGGCAGTTTGTTCCGGCGCGATCGTCGCGGCATCTGCGTCCGAGGGCTGCTCCGCAACCGCGACCTGTTCGCTTTCATCGACGGCCACTGCAACCGATGGCGCCAGAATGATCTCTTCGACCGACGCCGTTGCAGCCTCGTTGTTTTGAGCTGACAGACTGACAATTTGCGCCGACTTCTTTGGCGGCAGAACGGCAATAGCGGCAAACCCGCCGGTGCTGTCTGCCTGCGCAGTCGCAACCTCCGCCCCATCAAGCAGGATCTTCACATCGCTCATCGGTTCTGCGCGGCCGGCGATGACGGTTGTGCCGTCAGGCTCTCTGCGGACTTCGTCGAAACTGGGCGCTTTGGTACTCACCACTTCTTGCGCGGGTATGACTTCCTCTGTCGTTACAGCAGGCTCGGGCGTAGGTGGCACCTGCACAACAGGCTCAGCGTCATCAAGGCCAAACCCGATGTAGGCACCAACAAGCAGCGCCACAGCCATGCCGCCACCCGCGATTACCGCACCCGTATTACCGCCGAGGCTTGCCCAAAATTTGCTCATTTAAAAGCATCCCTATCCGCATCGCGCCATCCACGCGTTGAGCCTTTGTAACGAACGCGCTATCACGGGTCAAAAGCCCAGTACCGCTGCGCTGATTATTCCCAAGAACGTGATGCAGGAGCACCTAATGCCCGTAAAATCAATTTGTGTCTTTTGTGGCTCGCGCCCCGGAGCGGACCCCGCCTACACTGCTGACGCCGAAGCGATGGGTAAAGGCATTGCCGCCAAAGGGTGGCGCTTGGTCTACGGCGCAGGCGATGTCGGGCTGATGGGAAGCGTGGCACGGGCGGCTCAGGCAGCGGGTGCAGATACCTTCGGCGTGATCCCCGCGCACCTAGTTGCGTGGGAAGTGGGAAAGACCGATCTCACCCGCTACATTGTGACCGAGACCATGCACGAGCGTAAGAAAGTCATGTTCATGAACTCGGACGCTCTGGTAGTCTTGCCGGGCGGGGCCGGTTCGCTCGACGAGCTGTTCGAGGTGCTGACATGGCGCCAGCTCGGCCTGCACGATAAACCTATTTATATCGTGAATACAAATGGCTACTGGAATCCCTTAAAGCAATTGATGAACCATGTCACAGATAGCGGCTTCGCTGACGAAAGCTTGCTAAGCTTTCTGACATGGGTGCCGGACAGCGCAGCGGCGCTTGAGGCATTTGCTCAACATATCGAAGCATAGTAACGCCGCGACGCTGCCGGTTGGCTAGATCAATCAGGCATCTTCAAGCGCTGATTTAACGATCTTCTCGATCTCATCAAGGGGATGGTTGGTCAGGGTCTTGGGCACCTCTGCAACAACCTTATCGCTGACCTCCATATGTAACTCGTCGCGCAGACTGCCGAGCGTAGCGGGGTCAGCCACAATCACCAGACGGTCAAATTCTCCTTTATGGGCCTTCTTGTAGAGGATGTCCGCCAGATCAGCTGCAAAGCGCTCTTTGGCCAGCTCATGCCAGTCTGTATCCTGTACGGCAGAGCGATGTATTGACGGGCCATCATTGAACCGACCAGGCCTGTTGGCCGCCTGCTCTCTTGCTGGGGGATTGTCTTGTGTCTCTTTGCTAACAACGTCGAGAAAGGGATCTTCGTGATCCGTCTCATTGCGCAGGAACAGTGCTTTTTCGCTATCGGTCACCAGCACCCATGTGCCTTTGGTCAGGGCTGTCATTGTGGATCTCCTTTGTTGCTGTGTCATGAGCAAAACGCAGCCCCACAACCGGAAGTTCCCAAACAAAAGCCCCGCAGCGCGAGGCATACGGGGCTTCTTATCTTTGGTGGTGCTTGGCCCGATTTAGTAACGGGCCAAAACCGAATTACATGCGCGAGGCAACGTTTTCCCAGTTCACCAGGTTGTCGAGGAAGTTCGACAGGTAGTCAGGGCGCGCATTGCGGAAATCGATGTAGTAGGAGTGCTCCCATACGTCACAGCCCAGCAGCGTTGTCTGGCCGAAGCATACAGGGTTCACGCCGTTCTCTGTTTTGGTGACCTTCAGGCTGCCGTCTTTTGCTTTGACCAACCATGCCCAGCCGGAACCGAACTGGCCTGCGCCTGCTGCTTTGAACTCGTCCTTGAATTTATCGACGGAGCCAAAGTTCTCGACCAATGCCTTTTCAAGCTCGGATGGCATCGCGTTTGCGCCCGGCCCCATCATTTCCCAGAACTGGTTGTGGTTCCACAACTGGGAGATGTTGTTGAAAATGCCGTTCTGGGCAACAGCATTGGCATCGTAGGTGCCTTTGATGATCTCTTCGAGAGATTTACCAGCCCATTCAGTGCCTTCAATCGCTTTATTGCCGTTCACAACATAGGCATTGTGGTGCTTGTCGTGGTGGAATTCCAGCGTCTCGGCGCTCATGCCTTTGGATGCAAGTGCGTCGTGTGCGTAGGGAAGATCGGGAAGTTCAAAAGCCATTTCGGGGCCTCCTCAAGTATTGAAAGGGTATGCGTCACATGAAGCGCGCAAAGGCCCCGCGTCAAGGGGTGAGACCCGCAAAATCGGGGGAAGCGGAAAAACCGCCCCCCTTCACGCGCTAAAACGCGCCGACTTCGGAACCGGGCTGGGCCGCAATGCTGAGCAGGTCAAACACGTATTGCGCGACCGACCGGAAACAGACAACGCGGAACACGTCTTCTTCTGGCATCCAGAATGCTGCCGGAACCTGCGCCATACGCGTGCGGCGGAACATCCCGGGGGTGAATGCGGCGGGCGCCAGATCAACTGGTGCCAGCTTGGCCATCACTTCGCGGGCATGTGGGCCGCGCACTTCGAACACCGCACGCGCATCCGAGACATTGACTGCCAGCGCATGGCTTCCCGCCAGCTTTTCTTGCAGGTCGGACAATTTAGCCGTGGCATCTGCATAGGCGCACATGATCAGCAGTTCGTCCGGAGACATCCACGCCATACCGCCAGTGCCTTCCGTCAGGCATTGGCGCTGCTCGGGCATATTCACCCCCGCAGCGGCGATGGCTGCCTTCTGCAGCGGTTTGGCGGCCAGATCCCCGCGCAGGGTGATCATGCCGACGGACCCTATCTCGGAAATTTCAGCGATTCCATCACTGTACGCGGCGTTCTTCAAAGCGGATACCGGCTCAGACATTCTGCTTCTCCCCTGCTTTATCATAGAACACCGGATCGACGATCCGCGCCTTATACGTTGTGCCATCAGTGCCAGGGAACTCCAGCACTTCGCCCATGCGGTCGGGTCCGTGATGGACCAGCCCCATGGCAATGCCCTTGCCCAAAGTGGGCGAGTGGTAGCTGGATGTCACGCGCCCGATCATGTTGCGTTGGCCGTTCTCGTTCACGCCTTCGCCAACAGCATAGGCCCCATCAGGCAGCACAGCGCCGTCTATGGTTTCCAGCCCGACCAGCTTCCAGCGGTTCGGATCAGCCATATGAGAGCGCAGATGCGCACGTTTGCCCAAGTAGTCCTCTTTCTTCTTGGACAGTGCCCAATGAAGGTTGAGGTCCTGCGGGATCACGGTGCCATCCGATTCATCACCAATCATGATAAAGCCCTTTTCGGCGCGTAGGATGTGCAAGCATTCGGTGCCGTAAGGCATCACGCCCAATTCGGCCCCCACAGCCAGCAGCGCGTCCCAGAACGCCTGTCCGTGGCTCGCATCAACGGCAATCTCATAGGAAAGCTCACCCGAGAAGGAGATACGGTAGACGCGGACATTGAAGCCACCAATCACACCGTCTGCCCATTCCATAAAGGCCAAAGACTCAGCCGACACATCCATGCCGCCAAGCTTTTCCAACGCCTTGCGGGCATTCGGACCAACAACGGCGATCTGGGCATACTGCTCGGTCACGTTGGCAACAAATACTTTCCAGTCCCACCATTCGGTTTGCAGCCACTCTTCCATGTGGGCATGGATGCGTTCTGCACCGCCGGTTGTGGTGTGGCACAGCCATGTGTCTTCGTCGATGCGTGCGACGACGCCATCGTCGATCAGGAAGCCGTTATCACTACACATCAGGCCATAGCGGCATTTGCCTGGCTTCAGGGTGCTCATCATGTTGGTGTAGAGCATATCGAGGAATTCACCCGCGTCTGGCCCTTTGACAATCAACTTGCCCAGCGTGGAGGCGTCCAAAAGGCCCAACTTTTCGCGGGTGTTGGTCACTTCGCGCATGACTGCATCATGGGTGCTCTCGCTGCCCTGCAGGTACGCATAGGGGCGACGCCATTGGCCAACAGGTTCCCACTGTGCGCCGTTGGCTTCATGCCAATCATGCATCGGTGTGCGACGGATCGGCTGGAAGGTCGCATCGCGCGCCTCACCGCCCAAAGCCGCCATTGAAACAGGATGATACGGCGGGCGGAACGTGGTGGTTCCAACCGAAGGAATATCTTCATTCAATGCACCAGCTAAGGTCGCCAGACCGTTGATATTACTCAACTTACCTTGATCCGTCGCCATGCCCAAAGTGGTGTATCGCTTGGCATGTTCGACCGAGACAAAGCCCTCTTGCGCGGCCAGCCGTACGTCGGAAACTTTGACATCGTTCTGGTAATCCAGCCAAGCTTTCTCGCGCAGCTTGACGCTTGCGCCCTGCGGCATCAGCCAGACCGGCGCCATTGGCGCTTCGGCGCGCGGCGCGCCTTTGCTGGGCTTTACATCGCGGGGCAGTTTTCGGCCCAGACAGCGCAGCGTGCCGTCAGCCGCAGCGAACGCATCGTTCAGCAGATCATCCATCTGGAACAGGCCAGACGCGGCACCGGCGGTAGAGACAAACTGCCCCCCGTCCGCGCCTTGCGGTGCATTGTCAGGATCAGGGCTGAAACAGGCATTGGCCGTGTCCCATTTCAGCTTGCCGCCACAGTGGGACCACAGGTGCACAACAGGTGACCAGCCGCCAGACATTGCAACGGCATCACAGGTGATCTCTTCCAGAACAGCACCTTCCCCAGCCTGCGAACAGATCGCTACACCCGTGACCCGCTTGCCGCCTTTGACCGAGGAAATACCCTGCCCCATCAGCACGCGAATGCCCAAGGCCTTGGCCTGAACCATCACGTCGCTGTCTTGCGGCAGCACACGTGCGTCCAGAATGGCAGGCACATCAAGCCCTGCGTGTTTCAGCGCAAAAGCAGTGAGGTAGGCATCATCATTGTTGGTGACGACAACGGTACGGTCGCCGACCGAAACACCGAAGTTCACCACATAATCACGCACAGACGCCGCCAGCATGACACCGGGAATGTCGTTTCCTGCAAAGCTGAGCGGACGCTCGATCGCGCCGGTTGCGGTGATGATATGGCCAGCGCGCACGCGCCACAGGCGGTGACGGGGGCCGGCAACCTCGGGCGCGTGGTCGGTCAGGCGCTCATAGCCCAGCACATAGCCGTGATCGTAAACGCCTGCGCCCATGGTCCGTGTGCGCAGGGTGACGTTGTCCATGCCTTCCAGTTCGGCCACGGTGGCGTCAATCCACGCCTGTGCAGGCGCATCGTTGATCTCACCGCCGTCTACGGGCGTTCGGCCACCCCAATGGGCGTTCTGCTCCATCACCATGACACGTGCACCAGACAATGCGGCCGCACGCGCAGCTTCAAGCCCGGCCACACCACCACCGACAACCAGCACATCGCAGAATGCATGGAAATGCTCGTAGGTGTCCTGATCACGCTCTTTGGGCGCACGGCCAAGACCGGCAGAATGACGGATAAACGGCTCATACACGTGCTTCCACAGGGGACGCGGATGTATGAACATCTTGTAATAGAAACCTGCCGGCAAAAAGCGGCCAAGGTGTTTGTTGATCGCGCCTACGTCGAACTCAAGGCTGGGCCAGTGGTTCTGGCTTTCGGCGCGCAGACCGTCGAACAGCTCTGTTGTGGTGACGCGGGCGTTGGGCTCGAATGAGCTGCCTTCGCCAAGATTCACAAGGCCGTTGGGCTCTTCGGGGCCAGCGGCCACAATCCCGCGCGGACGGTGATATTTGAACGAACGGCCCACCAGCATCTGGTCGTTGGCCAGCAGGGCAGAGGCAAGTGTATCGCCTTCGAAGCCGGTCATGTGTTTGCCGTTAAATCGGAAACTGACGGCTTTTGACTTGTTCAGCAGGCGGCCGCCTGTGGCGAGACGGGTGCTCATGTTGTAGGCTCCATCGCGGGTTGGAAGTGCGGATGAGTAGAGAAAACGGGGCGGCGCATCACGACGCAGCCCGCCAGCCGGGGCGTTTTGCATCAATTTTAGCAAGGAGTTCTTCGGGCGGCGCGTATGTCTGGGCGCTATAGGTGCCGAAGACTTCAAGCGTCATCGTATCGCGGGCCATATGGAACCACTTGCCGCAGCCGTTCTGGTGACGCCAGCGTTCAAAATGCACACCCTTGGGGTTTTTGCGCATGAACAAATAGGTCTCGACCTGATCATCGGAGGCGCCAATGCTATGGCGCGTGATATGCGCCTCGCCGTGGGCATGGAATTCGGTTTCCTCGGCGGTCACACCGCAGCAGGGGCAGGATACGATCAGCATGAAATGGCTCCGTGACAGGCAGAAACGCGGGAAAAAGACGCAAAAAGGCCGTCGCTGCGGTGAGCGACGGCCTTGCGATGGTACATGTGGTCGGCGTTATTCCGACGCAGCGCCTTCGACAGCTTCAGCGGCGCCTTCAACGGCATCCGCAGCGCCTTGCGCAGCAGAACCGGCACCGTCGATGGTGATGTTGACGTCGCTCGCGCCATCGCCCGCAGTGTCGATGTTACCCGCGAACATGAAATAAACGAGGCCCGCGACGACCACGACAAGAATACCCACAATGATACCCATTCCCGGGCCACTGGTGTTTGTCGTAGTGGTTGTGGTCGTACGCTCTGTGACAGGCTCTTGACGATTTTCCATTGCAGCATTCCTTCTTCAACTTCTGTTGAGGATGGAACGGACGGCGTGCCCATTTGGTTCCCGATGACGCACGGGAACTGATCAGCGCCAAGGCGGCGTTGCACAAAAAAGATGCCGTTGGCAAACATCAGTGCGCCACCCCGGCTGCAACGGATTCGTCGATAAAGCGGCCTTCGTTGAACCGTTCCATCCCGAAAGCATCAGTCAGCGGTGAACGCCCCTTGGCCATCAGCTCTGCCATGGCCCAGCCAGAGCCCGGAATGGCCTTAAAGCCACCTGTGCCCCAGCCGCAGTTGATAAAGATGCCGTCTACAGGGGTTTTGGACAGGATCGGGGACCGGTCGCCCGTGACATCGACAATGCCGCCCCATTGGCGCAGCATTTTAAGGCGCGAGACCATCGGGAAGGTCTCGATCAGCGCGCGCACAGTTTCTTCGATGTGATGGAAAGACCCGCGCTGGGTGTAGTTGTTGTATCCGTCGGTGCCGCCGCCAATGACCATTTCGCCCTTGTCGGACTGGCTCATGTAGCCGTGGACAGTGTTCGCCATGACGACAACATCCATGCAGGGCTTGATCGGTTCGGACACCAGCGCCTGAAGCGCAACAGATTCGATGGGCAGACGGAAGCCCGCCATTTCCGCCAGATGACCGGAATGCCCGGCCACAACCATGCCCAGCTTGTCACAGCCGATGTCACCACGGTTGGTGCTAACACCCACAACCTTGCCGCCCTCGGAGCGGATGCCGGTCACTTCGCAGCGCTGGATAACGTCCATGCCCATATCAGAGCAGGCGCGCGCATAGCCCCACGCGACAGCGTCATGGCGTGCGGTGCCGCCACGGGCCTGCCACAGGCCGCCCAGCACAGGATAGCGCGGACCAGCAAGATTAATGATAGGCACCAGTTTTTTGACCTTCTCGGGGCTGATGAATTCGGTCTTGACGCCTTGCAGCATGTTGGCATGCGCCGTGCGCTGGTAACCACGCACCTCATGTTCGGTTTGTGCAAGCATGATCACCCCGCGTGGGGAAAACATGACATTATAGTTGAGATCTTGCGACATCGTTTCATAGAGGCTGCGCGACTTTTCGTAGATCGCAGCCGATGGATCCTGCAAATAGTTGGAGCGGATGATGGTTGTATTGCGGCCTGTGTTGCCGCCGCCCAGCCAGCCCTTTTCGAGGATCGCAACATTGGTGATGCCAAAGTTCTTGCCCAGATAATACGCCGTCGCAAGGCCGTGACCGCCCGCCCCGATGATGATGGCATCATAATGCTTTTTCGGGGCGGCATCACGCCACGCGCGGGTCCAACCGGTGTGATGGCGCATCGCTTCGCGTGCCACGGCAAATACGGAGTATTTTTTCATCGCTGGTGTCCCTGAGGCAGAAAAGTATGGATTCGGGCCTGACGCGCCCTGCTAGGTTCTTCATGGGGGAGTGGCCGGAAAAGAGGATACTCCGCGCGGCACTCTTTATCAATTTTGCGACATAGGCCGCAAGGAGTCCCGTGATGGGGCGGTCTATTCGTCGCGGGGGGGCATTGACCTCTTTTGTGTCAAGGCTCCGCGTACTATGTGAGGGTAGTCACGGGAGTTTCTGTATCAATGCTTAGTTTCTGGGTCGTCGCCACCGCAATCACTTTGATGGTGGCCACCATTTTGATCCGCGCGGTGCTAAGAGGCACAAAGCGCGAAGTTGAATCGCGCGCGGCCTCGGACGTTGCCGTCTACCGTGCGCAACTGGACGAGGTTGATCGCGATGTCGCGCGTGGCGTGGTTGCAAAGGCGGATGCAGAACGTGTGCATGCTGAAATCGCCCGCCGTCTGATTGCTGCGGACAAAGCACAAAGCGCCGAGCAGACGACATCAGCGCGCGCGCCGGCGTTTGTAGCACTCGCCGTTATTGGTGTGGCAGTCTTGGGCAGTGTTTTCAGCTATTGGTGGCTCGGCGCGCCAGGTTACGGCGATATGGCCCTAAAGGACCGGATCGCTTTCGCCGAAGAGGTCCGGTTGAGCCGCCCGAAACAAGAAGTAGCCGAGGCGTCGCTGCCGCCCTTTGTAGAGCCGGTCGATATCGACCCGCGCTATCAAGAGCTGCTGACCCAATTGCGCAACACAGTGGCGCAGCGCAAAGACGACGTTCAGGGCCATGTCCTTTTGGCCCAACAAGAACGCCGCATCGGCAATTACATCGCCGCCAAAGAGGCGCAGGAGCGCGTACTCACTCTCAAGGGCGATGATGTGACGGCCCAGGACCTGGCTGATTTGGGCGAAATGCAGGTGGTGGCCGCCGGTGGCTATGTCTCTCCCGAGGCTGAAATGAGCTTGCGTGCTGCGTTGAACAAAGATCCGCAGAATGGTGCAGCACGGTATTACCTTGGCTTGATGCTGGCGCAGACCGGCAGACCCGATCAGGCGTTTCGCATTTGGGACAGCCTGTTGCGTGCTGGCCCCGAAGACGCGGCATGGATTCCGCCAATTCTGGAACAGATCGAAGAACTGGCGCAACTTGCGGGCGTCCGCTACTCCATCCCCGCCATCGGGGGCAGCACAGAACGCGGCCCTACCGCTGCCGATGTTGCCAATGCGCAAGACATGACCCCCGCAGAGCGAATGGAAATGATCGGCAGCATGGTCGAAGGTCTGTCAGAGCGGCTCGCCACTGATGGTGGCCCCGCCACAGACTGGGCACGTCTGATTTCGTCGCTTGGCGTGCTGGGCGAAAGCCAGCGCGCAGCGGCAATCCACGCCAACGCTGTTGACGTCTTTGCCGATGACAGGGACGCGCTGGAGCTGATCAACGCTGCAGGCCGCAGAGCGGGAGTGATCGATTGATCTACGAAGATATCAAAGATTTCGCCACCGCGGTGCCTGCGATGCGCGCCCTCATCGGGTTGGATCTGGGTGAAAAAACAATCGGCGTTGCGGTTACCGACAGCTTTTTGTCAGTGGCAACGCCCTTGGAAACCGTCAAACGCAAGAAATTCGGGCTGGATGCCGCCCGACTAGGCGAGATCATCGAAGGGCGCGGTATTGGCGGACTTATCCTTGGGTTGCCGTTCAACATGGACGGCTCTGAAGGTCCGCGCTGCCAGTCTACCCGCGCCTTTGCGCGCAACTTTGACCGTCTGCACCCTGCCCTGCCCATCGGCTACTGGGACGAACGTTTGTCCACCGTCGCAGCCGAACGCGCGCTGCTAGAGGCGGATACGTCACGCAAGCGTCGCGCCGAGGTGATCGACCACGTGGCAGCAAGCTATATCCTGCAAGGTGTGTTGGACCGGCTGCGCGTGTTGCGTGCCAAATCGGAGACGTAAGCCATGAGTGATGAAATCTGGAAACGCGCCGAGGTCGAAAGCCCCTGCATCAAGATATGTGTGGTGCATCCGGAAAGCCGTCTGTGTACCGGCTGTCTACGCTCTATCGACGAAATCGGGGCATGGTCACGGATGACGCCGGAGGCGCGAAGCGCGGTAATGGCGGAACTTCCATCGCGGGCGGGCGCCTTCACCAAACGGCGTGGGGGCCGCGCTGCACGGCTAGCGCGCGACAGCTAAATCAGTTTTCGCGTTTTTCAGGTGTGCCAAACATGGCAAGCGCCGCCCGGCTGCGTGTCTGGCGTGGAAGGCTGACCACATTGGGCGCATGGGGTTCATTTGCAGCAATCAGCAGATCGCCACGCGCAAAATCACAATCGGGCACATTCAACGCCGGATATTGCCCTGCGCCGTTTTTGGCCGCGTCATGATACGCGACTGATCCCAATGGTCCTGTGATGATCTGTTTCATTCCTTGCCCCTTGCTTTGTCAGGCCCCTCTTGAATGGGGGCGCTTACTAAAAACATACATCCCATTTACGTTTGGCTACAATATGGCAATTAAGAGTTAATTATTTGCTGATGTGAAACAGTGACATCTGCGCCGCAAGATTTCTTTGCGCAGCCGCTCTGAAAGTCGCTTGAAATACCTATCAAGGTGTCGCCAACCACTCTGGCGCACCCCCCGCACATTCGGGACGGAAGAAAGCGATCATGCGCCCTTGGTCCGATATATCGGTCTCATTCCCCCAAGCCTGCGTGCCGTGAAGTATAAAAGGATGCAGCAACGCGCTTTGCCCCGGGCGCAGGACCAAGGGGATGGGAGTGCATTCTTCAAACACCCGCTTGCGCGCCGCAGCGTAAGCTTGGGTAATGTCCACCTCCGAAGGTGCCCGCCCCGTAAAGGCCACGCGCAGGGCGTGTTGCATGATATGATGGCTCTGCGGCCAGACCACCGTGGGTGAGGCCGCCACATCATTCAGCGGAAGAGACAGAATATAAGCGTGAAATTCGCGGGCAAATCGGCGCCGTTCTGGCCCGATAGGCAGCAAACCGTCTACATGCGCCGCCGACCGATCGCGGCGAAAGCGGTGGTTTGCATCACTTTCTTGTGGGTCTTGTTGCGGATAGCCCTGATAGACAATGGAAAGCTGTGCAGGATGCAGCGGTAGTTGCGGCACATAGTCTTGCCATGGGCCTTCCAGGGGGACGCCTCCGATGCGACCATCAGTATCGTTTGGCAGTGCATCCACGCCAACAAACCATGTCTTGCCATGGCGGAGGTTTTCGGGACCTTGCAGGGCCGTGTTCGCAGCAACTTCGCGCGCGACTTCAAGCGCGGCCTGCGCCCAACGCGCCGTGCGTGGATCGTGCTCAAAGACGCGAAATCCGTCCGGCCCGATCCCGCGCATCCCGCTCACCCCATCATGGCCTTGCGCAGCATGTTAAGCGCAACCAGAACCAGAAATACTGCAAATACCCGTTTGAGCGGCTTGGGATCCATCGCGTGGGCCAACCGTGCGCCCATCGGGGCGGTGATCAGCGTCATTGCGATCACCAGCACAAATGCCACCAGATTAACCGCGCCGATCGTAAAGGGGGGACGCGTTGCGGGATCAATCTCTACAAACAAAAAGCCGATCACCGAAGGCACCGCAATCAGCACACCAAAGCCCGCCGCCGTTGCCACCGCACGGTGGATGGGCGTGTTATATAGGCTCATCAAGGGCACGCCAAAGCTACCGCCGCCAATGCCCATCAGCACTGACAGGAACCCGACTCCGGGCGACAATGACGCACGAGCGATCCCACGTGGCATCGCCTGCCCTAGCCGCCATTCGGCCCGACCAAAGCCCATGTAAAGCCCGACGATCAACGCCAGCACGCCAAAAATTGCCTGCAATGTGGAAGAGCGCAGCCCCGCGACCGCGAACATGCCGATCACAGCACCAATCACAATGCCCGGTGCCCAACTGCGCAGGATATCCCAATCGACCGCCCCCTTTTTGTTATGCGACAAGACTGAGCGCACAGAGGTGACGATGATCGTCGCCAGTGAGGTCGCAAGACACAGCTGCATCAACTGATCGCCACCATAGCCAAGGGTTTGGAACGCATAGAAAAATGCGGGGACCAGAACAATCCCGCCGCCCACACCAAGCAGTCCTGCCAGCACGCCGGCAAAGGCCCCAATCACCAGCAGCAACACGGCCATCTGGATCAGCAACATCGTATCGGGCATCTTGGTCTCCTGCGTGGTCTATGGGTTTGTTACGTTGCTACACCGCACGCGACTGGCTTGCCAGAACACTTTGTTCCATTGTCTGTGCGAGCGCCTCGCGAACCAGAGCGGTGCCAGCACCTGAGCGGTGCGCGCCTTCTGACAGGACACGCCGCCAAATCCGCGCGCCCGGCCTGCCCGCAAACAGCCCCAGCATATGCCGCGTGACCTGCGATAGCTTGCCGCCCGCGTCCAGATGCGCCTCGATATACGGCAGCATCGCCTCGACAATTGCCTCTGGGGTCGTGTCCTCACCCTTGCCAAAGATGCGCCGGTCAGCCTGACACAGGATGTCACTGGGCTGATGATAGGCTGCGCGACCAATCATCACGCCGTCCATCCCACCGTCCAAAGCCGCCTCGGCCGCGTCCAGCGTTGTGACCCCGCCATTGAGCGAGATGTGCAAGTTCGGGAACAGCTCTTTCATCCGGTGAACCAACGGGTAGTCCAGCGGCGGGATGTCGCGGTTTTCCTTCGGGCTCAACCCGTCCAGCCACGCTTTGCGCGCATGCACGGTCAGCCGCTCCACCCCTGCGCCGACCATCCGGCTCAGGAACTCCGGCAGGATTTCTTCGGGGTCCTGATCATCCACGCCAAGGCGGCATTTCACTGTCACCTCGACATCAACAGCCCGCCGCATCGCGGTTACACAGCGCGCGACCAGCGCTGCGTCTTTCATCAACACAGCCCCGAAAGCCCCCGATTGCACCCTGTCGGACGGACACCCGACATTCAGGTTAATCTCGTCATAGCCCGCCTGAGCCCCCAACCGCGCGGCCTCGGCCAGTTCATCAGGATCAGAGCCGCCCAGTTGCAACGCCACAGGATGTTCGGAAGGGTGATGATCCAGCAAATGCAAAGCATGTCCCCGCACCAAAGCAGGCGAGGTCACCATCTCGGTATAAAGCAGGGTATGAGCGCTCATCAAACGGTGCATGTAGCGACAATGTCTGTCCGTCCAGTCCATCATCGGCGCCACGCTTAGGCGGGCAGCGCGCTGAACCTCGGAAAAGCCTATTTTATTGGGTTTTTCCATACGCACTCCATTTCGCATTTGCGCCAATTTTGACCGTTTCAGGGTGGTTTCACGAGAAATTGCTACACGATGTAGCAAGCGAACGACCGTGTAGCAATTTCTCACCAAGAATTTCCAGCTTTCTACGCGCACCTAAGCGACCCGCTGTTCAGCGTCAATTCTGTGCGGCACATTCCGCGAAATCCCCGCCGATTTCATCCGGTTTCAGCCAAATCAAACTTTTTTCAGAAAACCATGGGCAATCAAATTTTTCGCTCATCGCAACTTAAAACCGGTACAGGATGAACCATGGGAACTATCACCCAACTACGAAAGATGACGGCAAGCCCAGCTTTCGTGCTCAGATACGCAAAAACAAGCAGGGAGGATCGTAGTAAACTTGGTTGAGACTTTCTAAACGCGCAAGGCCGCAGAGAGCTGGATGAGGCGTCATGAGGTACGACTGAAATCGCCAAGCGCCTTCGAAGCGGTGGCGACAAAACATAAACGCTTCCGCGTTCGAGATATCATAGAAGCATATTGCGCTGCGTCTCCAGACGGTTTTGGAAAGACCCCCGCATAGGCAGACATCATGACGCCTCCCCGGAGCGCGCCTTGCGCTGAACTGCTGGCGCCCATGCGACCCATCAAGTCAAGTATAATTGGGGACGCGATGCCCACGCCAGTGGCTTCGATTGTGACAGTCCCGAGTATGAACAAGAATGGACCGGAGAGCTTCATGGGGCTACGGGATGCTCTTAAACGGCGGCTTAGAAGGTCATGTTTCTATTCTGTATGATGCGAACCTCAAGCGTCTCGGCAAATCAATCTAGGTCTGGCCCTAGCGCGAAAACCGCAAGGGACGCGCCTGAAATGCCCCGCCGGCTGTATCGCAAACAGGCCAATAAATTGCCCCGCTCAAATGAACAAGAATCTACCTTGGGAAAACCGGTTTTGCCCGAGAAGCCCCAAAAAAGGACATCCTCCACAACAACCTATGATTGCAGCTCGCGTTCGATCGACAATTTAGTCTTTAAATATCAGATGCTTTGAAATTTTGTTGATTTAGCTTTGCTGCATCCCCCAGTCACTGGTATCTTAGAGAGATATATCTGCAATTTTTTATTCTAAATATAATTCTTTATTTGGTGACGCTATGGCGATCTCTTCTGATTTCTCTAATCAGTCCAATCTTGCTTTTTGGAGCATGACCACCCCCGGAGGCAGCTCTGCGTCGTGGGGTGGCTCAGCCACCGATGGGTTCCTGATCTTGGACACTCCTAACGGCACTTTCGACGCGTGGAATGTCAATGGTACCCCGCGCGCGATGCAAGCTGTCGCAGACGAGGATTTCGCTTTCACTTCCCGCTTTCTGACCGTCCCGAACGAACAATACGAAATGCAGGGGCTGTTGGTCGAGCAGGATGCAAACAACTGGCTTCGGTTTGATACATATTCTGACGGGGAGGCCCTTTATGCCTTCGCGGCCGTAACGATCAATGGTTCGAGCACAGCCAAGTTTCAAGTCCAGATTCCTGAAGGCACAGCCCCTTATCTGCGAATCGAACGGTCTAACGACACGTGGACCTGCCTGTACTCGATCGACAACAAGACATGGACCGTCGCGGGCAGTTTCGTCCAGGCTTTGGACGTTACTCAAGCGGGCGTGTTCGCGGGCAATCTTGCGGGCTCGGACGGATTCGCGGCGCAAGTGGACTGGATCGCGTTCGACACCGATCCTTTGCTGGACGAGGATAGCACATTCGTGGCACCCGACATGCCGCCTGTCGCCGGGGACGATACGCTGACGACAGCGGCCGACACGGTTTTGAACTTTGACGCAGATGACCTGCTGGCCAATGACAGCGACCCCGAAGCCAGTGCTCTGAGCATCACCCAGATCGGCACCGCGCAGTCCGGCAGCCTCACGGATAATGGCGACGGCACCTATACTTATGTGCCCAATGCAGGGTTCGTCGGGGTTGATACCTTGAACTACGTCGTGTCGGATGGCACCAACCAGACGACGGCAATAGTCGAAATCACGGTCGGCGATGTGCCAAATGACTTCGGTAATTCCGATGATTTTTCGGACCTGGTGCTGGCGGGATTCTGGGCCGCGACCACCCCCGGTAGTGGCGACGTCACATCCTATGCGAATGGCGCTGAAAGTGCGGTCGCGCTGACTGCTAGTGGTGCACAGGACCCCTGGGGCCAAAACATGGCGACGCGGCTGACGCAGGTGATCGAGAATGTGGAGTTTTCGGTGACGACCCGTTTCCTGTCCAACCCCGACACTAAGTACGAAACGCAAGGTTTGATCGTAGAGCAGGATGCCGGCATATGGCTGCGCTTTGATACGTTTTTCGACGGCTCCCAGTTGCGGGCCTTTGCCGCTTTGACGGTTGCAGGCAAATCGACCGCACTGTTGAACGTAGTAATGCCCGTGAATGCGGCACCCTATCTGCGGCTTAGCCGGACGGACGACAACTGGGAGTTCGAATACTCACAGGATGGCAACACGTGGGCCGTGGCAGGGACCGTCAGTGCGGCAATCAACATGAGCAGCATCGGCGTAATGGCAGGCAACGTCGCTACCAATAATTCTTTCACCGCGTTGGTCGACTGGTTTGAGGTCGAGACAGACCCGTTGACGCACGAAGACGGTGTGCCGGTTGGGCAAAGCCCGCCGCAGGCCACGGACGACTTCTTTGCCACGGGGGTCGATGCGGTTCTCGCTGTCGACGCCGGCAATGGCGTGCTGGCCAACGATGTTGATCCCGATGGAGAGCCGATCTCCGCCAGCCTGATCACCGGGCCGCAACACGGCACCCTCGGCTTTAACGCGGACGGATCGTTCGGCTACACCCCTGACGCGGGGTTCGAAGGGACCGACAGCTTTGTCTATGCTGTCACTGACCAAGGGGGTGCCACTGACGAGGGCAACGTCTCGCTGACCGTGGGCACGCCGTCCAACGGCTATTCGGACGATTTCTCGGACGCGATATTGTCGGGTTTCTGGACCGCCGAGGGACCGACAGGGACCTTTGCCGAACGGGGCATCACCGGCAACGACGGTGTGCTTGAACTCCATTCCGGCGATGGGACCTTTGACGCCTACGGAAACAACACCACGGGCCGTCTGATGCAAGACCTGCTGGATCAGGATGTGCAATTCGAGGCGCGGTTCTTGTCCGTGCCCACAGGCCCTTACCAGATGCAGGGGTTCCTGTTCGAACAGGATCCGGGTATCTGGGTCCGGCTCGACGCTTACAGCGCCCAGAACGGCATCCACCTGTATGGTGGTTCCACCGTGGGTGGCACCACCAGCGCCAGATTCGATATAATCGTCGATCCGGCCATGATCGAATACCTGCGCGCTTCCCGCGAGGGTGACACATGGACCCTGGAATATTCTGCCGACGGTTCGAATTGGTCGGTCGCGGGATCGTTCGGCTTTGCCATGGACCTGAACAGCGGTGGCCTGTTTGCGGGGAATGTAGGCGCGTCTACAGGCTTCACCGCGTTGGTCGACTGGTTTGAGGTCGAGACAGACCCGATCACAAACGAAGATGGCTCTGTCCACCCGTTGGCAGTGGCTGACACGCTGTTCGGATCGCCCAACATGACAACCATTATCAACGTGGCCAGTGACCTTCTGGCCAACGACCAGACCGTCGACAGTCCGCCCGCTTTGTTATCGGTCGGCACGCCGACTTCGGGGAACCTGACGGATAATGGCGATGGCACGTTGTCTTTCACACCCGATGCGGATTTCGAAGGCGATGTGACCATTTCTTATGTGATGGGAGCCGGCGGCCAGACGGACACGGGCGAACTGACACTGATTGTCGGCACACCCATTGATGTCTGGGGAGGCACTGAGCAAAGCTTTGGCGGAAACGGACAGGGGCAGGAATTCATCAACATCCTTGGCAACGTCAACGGGGTCGTGACCGACCTTTCCTATACTTTGAACGGCGGCCCTGTTCGGGTGCTGTCCATCGGGTCGGACACGCGACGGCTTCACGAAGCAGGTGACTTCAACATCGACATCACATATTCTGCGCTGGACGGAAGTGCTGTGGATGACATTGTCACGATCACCGCAACAACTGAAACAGGCCAGATATTTACCCAGGATGTCACAATCGGCTACGTGGACGGCATCGCATGGGATCCCAACTACACAATTGACTGGAGCGAGGTGGCCAAAGTCAGCGACGTCGTCCAGATCGCAGATGGCAGGTGGGAGATCGGGGCCGACGGACTGCGTCCCACGCAACTGGGATATGACCGTGTGGTGGTGATGGGCGATACCGGCTGGGATAACTTCCAACTGACGACCACAATCACGATGCACGACCTGCTGAACATCGACCCCTTGGGCCGCGACGGCGGCGGTTTCGCAATCGGAATGTTGTGGACCGGGCACACAAATGATCCGGTATCGGGTTTTCAACCGCTGTCGGGCTGGGAGCCAGGTGCTGCCTTCTTTTACACTGACCCTGACGGAAATGGCGTAGGGCAACTAGATCTGCACCCGTCGATCGATTTCTTCTCGGAACTAAATTCGATGGCCTTGGACTTGGATGAGGGCGTCGCCTACAATTTCACCGTTCAGGTTGAGCAGGTAGGCCTGTACGATCGTCTATTCTCGATCCGCATCTGGGAAGAAGGCACCTCAGAGCCTGGCGGATGGACCATGCAGGGCGTCCAGACTTTTGATATTACCGACGCGCCCCAGACAGGTGCGGTCTATTTGAACGCCCACTATTTTGATGTAAGTTTTGGCGACGTCACAGTGCAGGAAATCACTGGCAGTGACATCCTTCAGGGCGGCACGGGTGACGATTATCTGATGGGTGTGGATGCCGGTGCAGCCTTGCCTGGCCAGGGCGAAGTCGACGTCGCTGCGGGATATGACGGCGTAGATGCCTTTGTGCTGGGCGACGCAAACGGCGTTTTCTATGATGACGGCATCGCGACCGCGGCGGGCATCGATGACTTCATGTACGCTTGGGATTTTTCGAAGACAGAGGACATTTTGCATCTGCACGGCAGCGCTAGCGATTATTCAGTTGAAATTGATTCCTCCGCTTTGCCGGAGGGTGCCGCGATCTGGCTTACCGGCGATAATGGTGTCTCTGACGAATTAATCGGTATTCTGGGAGGACTAGACACATTTGATTTATATGCAGAAAATGTCCAATATTTTGACCTGTTCGTCTGATATTTTAAGAACTGAGTTTGGAGACAACAATTATGAAGGTAGCTATTCTGGCCGGTGGCAAAGGCACTCGACTGGCCGAGGAAACATCCGTCCGACCCAAGCCTATGGTAGAGATTGGCGGCAAACCGATCCTTTGGCACATTATGAATATCTATTCGCATTTCGGGTATAACGATTTTGCCGTTGCACTTGGTTACAAGGGTAATGACATCAAACGCTATTTTGCGGATTACGGGAAACTTGCTGGTGACCTGACCGTGCGGCTCGGCACTCCCGAACCGGTAATGGTGCGCCATGACGAACAGCACGCGCCGTGGAACATCGACTTGATCGAAACCGGTGACGAAACCCTGACCGGCGGCCGTGTGAAGCGTCTGCAACCCCATATGGGCAGCGGGACTTTCATGCTGACCTGGGGTGACGGCGTCAGCGACGTCAATCTTGAAAAGCTGATCGCATTTCACCGAACTCACGGCAAACTGGCCACAGTCACTGCGGTGCGCCCTCCGGCGCGGTATGGTCACATGCAGTTTGATGGTGATCAGGTGACCGCTTTCGAGGAAAAGCCGCAGACCGCTGAGGGCTGGATCAATGGTGCGTTCTTTGTCCTGGAGCCTGAAGTCTTCGATTACATCGAAGGTGACTCAGTCATGTTCGAACACGCGCCACTCGAAAATCTGGCTCGGGACGGACAGCTGATGGCCTACCGCCACGATGGCTTCTGGGCAGCGATGGACACCTTGCGGGACAAGCACGTCCTGCAGAAGATCTGGGATTCGGGCCAGCGCCCTTGGGCACATTGGGAGAAGTAAGTATGCGAGTTTTGGTAACGGGAAACCGCGGCTACATTGGCGTGATCCTGACCCCTATGTTGCAACAGGCCGGACACGATGTATCAGGAATCGACACCGATCTCTATCGCCGCTGTACCTTTGCTCCGGGCGGCGACATTCCCGAAGTGGCGACGCTGATAAAAGATGTGCGCGACGTCGATCCGTCTGACTTCAAAGGAATCGACGCCGTGCTTCATTTGGCTGCGCTATCCAATGATCCGTTGGGTGATTACCACCCCGAAACGACGTTTGCTATCAATTACGAAGGCACCATGCGGGTTGCCCGCGCGGCCAAAGAAGCAGGCGTCAGCCGATTTGTGTTTTCGTCATCGTGCAGTAATTATGGCGCTGGCGGTGCGGATTTTATTGACGAAACGGGCGCATTCAATCCTGTGACGCCCTATGGCGAATCCAAGGTCAAATCGGAACTAGAACTGGCCAAGATGGCGGATGGCACGTTCTGCCCAACCTTCCTGCGCTCTGCTACGGCCTATGGCGTCAGCCCACGTATCCGGTTCGATCTCGTTTTGAACAATCTGGTGGCCTGGGCTGTAACAACGGGCAACATCCACATGAAATCCGATGGCACACCCTGGCGGCCCATCACCCATATAGAAGACATTAGCCGTGCTTTCGTCGCTACGCTGGAAACACCGGTCGACAAAATTCGTAACGAGGCTTTCAATGTCGGCGTTACCGAGCACAATTACCAGATCCGCGAATTGGCAGAGATCGTTGCTGAAGTCGTGCCGGGCTGTGAGGTCACTTTTGCCGATGACGCGGCACCTGACAAGCGATCCTACCGTGTCAATTGCGACAAGATCCAGCGTGTCATGCCGCACTTCAAACCACAATGGGATGCCCGAAAAGGCGCGCATTCCCTGTATGAATCGTACCGTGCTCAAAAGCTGACGTTGGAAGAGTTCGAAGGCCCGCGCTATCAGCGAATTGGACATATCAAAAAACTGATAGCGGGCGGTATCATCGATACCGACCTGCGCCACACCGATGACACAACAAAAGAAAATGACGAAACTTTCCGATCTGAAGCTGCCGCGGTCAAATGCATCTCGTGTGGACACAAAGGGTTAGATCCGATCCTTGATCTGGGGTTGATGCCAAGGTCCGACGGACTGCTGGAAAAGGAAGCGCTGGACCAGCAGGAAAGTCTGGCCCCCCTGCGACTGGGCTACTGCCCCGACTGCACGCTTGTACAATTGCTGGAAACCCGCCCCCCCGAAGAAATGTTCGGTGGGGATTACGTCTATTTTTCGTCCTTCTCTGAAGACCTGTTGTCCCATTCCAAAGCAAACGCGGAAGAGCTTATTGAAAAACGAGAACTTGGGCCTGACAATCTGGTGGTCGAAATTGCGTCGAACGACGGGTATATGCTGCAGAATTTCAAAGGCCACGGGATCGGAATTCTGGGGGTTGATCCAGCCAGCCAACCGGCAAAGGCAGCGCAGGAAAAGGGTATCGATACTGTCATCGACTTTTTCGGAACCCGCGTGGCCCGCAAATTGCGGGACGCGGGCCGCCGCGCGGATGTTATCATCGCCAACAACGTGGTCGCACATGTAGCCGATCAGAACGATCTGGTGAAAGGGATGGAGATACTGCTTTCCGAGGGCGGACAAGTGGTGGTCGAATTCCCTTACGTCCGCGACCTGATTGATTTCACTGAGTTCGATACGATCTATCACGAACATCTGTGCTATTTTTCGGTGCACGCGGCGAAGGTCCTGTTCGGACGCAACGGCCTGCATCTGAACGATGTGCGCCGCCTGCCCATTCACGGCGGATCGCTGCGATTGTACTTTGGCAAGGTTGCGGAGCCCAACCAGGCGGTTGCCGACATCTTGACCGAGGAATCCGCGCTGGGATTGGACAGCTTTGACTACTACGCCGATTTTGGCGCTCGCGTTCGCCGCTTCCGTGATGAGGCACTCGAACTGGTCCACGGCATCCGCGCTCAAGGCAAACGCATCGCGGCTTATGGCGCTGCGGCAAAAGGCACTATTATGCTTAATTACCTGGGATTGGACAAATCATCCATCGAATACGCGGTGGACAAGAACCCTCACAAGCATGGTAAATACATCCCGGGCGTGCGTGTACCCATCGAGGATCCGATCCGCCTGACGTCGGACCGCCCTGAGTACGTGGTCATCCTGCCTTGGAACTTCCGGGACGAAATCGTGCGCCAGCAGCAGGATTATCTAGATGGGGGTGGTAAATTTATAGTACCGATCCCGCATTTAGAAATTGTGGAGCGATAAGGGATGGCCCGCACAAGCTGCCCTGCCTGCGGTTCCGAAGCGCTGTCCGAAATTTACCGTCTAGACACCATTCCGGTGCAATCCTGCGTTCTGCTTGAAACTGAAAGTGAGGCGTACGGTTTTGAACGCGCGCCGCTGGTGCTGGCGTTTTGTGACGGCTGCGGACTCGTTTTCAACACAGAGTTTGTGCTGGAACACGTCGATTACGCGTCAGCCACCGAAGAAAGCCAGCATTTTTCGGGCACATTCAACACCTTTGCAAAAGGTCTCGTGACCGAGATAAAAAACCTGAGCGATCTGCGCGGCAAGCAGGTATTGGAGGTCGGCTGTGGCAAGGGGGATTTTCTTCAGGAACTGGTGCTTCAGACCGGCGCACGGGGACTGGGAGTCGATCCCGGATTTATTCCTGAACGCCTGCCGGGGGTTGACGGCCAGCAAATCGACTTTGTCCGCGCCTATTTCCAGCCCGACCAGATATATGCGCAGCCCGACTATGTCGTTTGTCGTCACACACTCGAGCACATCCCCGAAGTGGGTACATTCATGGCCGATATCGTTAAGGCTGCCGGCCCTGATGCGGCCATTTTCTTCGAGACCCCCGACGTGGCGCGTGTGCTGGATGAAGGCGCTTTCTGGGACATCTACTATGAGCATTGTTCATATTTTACACTGGGCAGCCACGCCCGCGCATTTCGCGCCGCTGGGCTGGGCGTGACCAAAATGTACCTCGCCTATGAGGGGCAATACATCATCATGTATGGCCAGCGAGGCGACACCCCTGTCCTGCCCCAAGAGAATGATATGGACCGCTTGCGCGCACTGGCCACCGCATTTCCGGCGAAGGTCCACGCGATCCGCGACCACTGGCGGAGTTTCGTGGCCAAGCGACACGGTGCAGGCAAAAAGGTGGCGGTCTGGGGCGGCGGATCGAAATGCGTTTCTTTCCTGACCACTGATGGTCTGGGTCCGATGGTATCGCAAGTGGTGGATATCAATCCCTTCAAGCAAGGCAAGTATCTGCCCGGCGCAGGCCATCGAGTGGTCGCGCCTGAAACGTTAAAACAGGCGCCGCCGGACACGGTGATTGTGATGAACCCGGTTTATTTGCCCGAGATCGGCGCACAGCTTTCGGAAATGGGTCTGACACCCGAATTGGTGGCTGTATGACCGTGACACCCGACCTCTGCCCCGTCTGCGGCAGCGCCGCCCATGTGTTCTTTTCACTGAAGAACCAGCCGATCATTACCAACCAGCTTTGGCCGGACGTGAGTGCTGCCCGTTCCGCGCCGACCGCTGATCTTCATCTGGCGATATGCGGCACGTGCGCAATGATCTGGAACGCAGCGTTCGATCCTGACCAGATGAACTACGCGCCAGGCTACGAGAACGCCCTTCATTTCTCGGCCAATTTTCGGGACTTCGCCACGCAATTGGCTGGTAGATTGGTCGAAGAGTACAATCTGTCGGGCAAGCCAGTCGTCGAAATTGGATGTGGGGACGGTTTCATGCTGGACCTGATGGCCGCACATGGCGTTGGATCAGCGGTCGGTTTCGACCCCACCATGCGCGGAGTGGAGACACCTTTCTCCAAACGCCCCGAGGTCGAGATCGTGCCGGAGTACTTTCGCTCGGACCAACTGGACCGCCCCTTCGACGCGCTGCTGTGCCGTCACGTGCTCGAACATCTGGATACCCCCGCGCCCCTCTTAGCCGATATCCGGCGCGCTGCGGCCAATAATCCCACGCCTATCTATTTCGAAGTGCCCAATGCGGGATGGATGCTGGACTCGTTGTCTTTTTGGGACGTGATATATGAGCATGTAGGCTATTGGACGGCGCCGGCAATGGAGACTTTGTTCCGCCGCTCCGGTTTCGAACCAAAGTCGGTGCGGCCCGGATATGGCGATCAATTTCTGATGGCCGAAGGGGTCCCCACCACTCCTGATACCGATTTCCTACCCTCGGGGGTCGGCACCGTGCTGGCCGCCGCTGAACGTTTCACAGAAGGATTGGAGGACGAACTGAACAAATGGGGTGCGACCTTGGGCCAGGGACGCAAAGCGGTCATCTGGGGTGCGGGATCGAAGGGCATTACCTTTGCGAACGCGCTTGGCGGTGAGGCTGCAAAATCACTGGTGGCTATGATCGACCTCAACCCGCGCAAGCACGGACTTCATGTTCCAGGTATCGGGCTACCGGTGATTACACCCGAAGCCCTGGCCGATATCAAGCCGGACTTGATACTGGTCGCCAACGCGCTCTATCTCGACGAAATACGGGACCAAATGGTCAGCATGGGATTGACCCCAGAATTCAGTGTCATCTCAGGATGATTGCGATGTTCCGATCACTGAACGAGATCGTCGGGAGGGGACTTTGGATCGACAGTGCGCAGCAGTTTGTCGTGGCGTCGCCGCAGCAGTCGCAGAAGCACCGGTTTGCTAGCCATGCACGGTCCCTCAACCAGATGCCAGGACGCAATCGCCAAGGCCAATGTCGGTACCGCTGCCAGTGCCATGTTCTGCACCGGAGATTGCTGTCCCGCCACATGAACGGCAAACCCCTGCAGCGGGAAAGCGTAAACATAAACGCCGTAGGAGTAATCGCCCAAGCGGTTGAACGCCCGCACCCGGCCATCGGGTACATAGGCGAGCCAAAAAGTCACGTAGGTAAGCGCAAGCGAAAACGTGGGCAGGGCAAAAACAGTACTATGGGTAGCCCATGCCAGTACCACCAGCGCCACACAGAATATGGGACTCAGCAGTACTCTTTCTCGCCATATCCAAAAACCCACACCGATGGCGAAGGGCATCGAAAGTATCAGAAATTTGCCGACCAGATATGGAAGTGCATCGCCCATCACATGGCCCAATCCCCACAAGCAGGCGTAGAACACCAACGCAACTGCAGCGCGGCGGCGCCCCTGCCAAGCCCCCAAAAGACCCGCACAGAACACGCCGACATAGCACAGAACCTCGTGTTTGAGGGTCCATATGGAACCGACGACTGCCTCAACCGGCTGACTGTCAAAGACCCCGGGCAGCGTATATTGCAAGGAGAACAGCGCAGAGTTGCGCAGGACAAAGGCATACGGTTCGCGGCCGCTAAAATAGTCAGCTGCGGGCTCCGTCGTGGCCAACGGCCCAAGCACGAAAGCAACCAAAAGCAAGCTCACCACCAGGCCTGGCATCAGGCGCAACGCGCGCGCCAATACGAAACTGGTATGGCTGGAAGTGCGCTGAAAGCTGGCAGTGATAAGAAAGCCAGAAATCGCAAAGAAGATGAACACGGCGATTGTGCCAAGGGAATGCCCGGTCAGTGCGACCAATGGCTCGTCAACCGCGGTGCCCAGAGTGATGGGTGTGGCATGGGACACCAGCACTGCGCCCGCCGCAATGAAGCGGATCAGGTTGAGATTGTTGTCGCGGCCCGCGCTGACATCAGCAAGCCTAATCACCAAGCGTCTCCGCTAGTTTGTGAAAATCGGTCCATAATCATTTACAATACGCTGACTTTGCATATTTCTCCAAGGGATTACGCGGTATGACAAATACAACGCCCGACACCCTTCCACAGCTCAGTGTCATCATACCGTGTCGCGACCGAAAAGCGACCATCGAGCAAGCCGTACATAGCGTGCTATCGCAGGACTATAATGTGCATGAGGTCATCGTGGTCGATGACGGATCACGCGACGGCACACTCGATGTTCTTGCGGCAATGACCGACCCACGGGTTGTTGTCTTGCACAACAGAGGCGCCAACGGGGCCAGTGGAGCGCGAAATTTTGGTGTCCGGCACGCCCGTGGCATCTGGATCGCGTTTCAGGACAGCGATGATGTCTGGCTGCCCGGACGGTTGTCGCGGCAGATGGGGCGTTTGATCGAAAGCAATTACGTTGCGGGTTTTTGCGGTATGTTGGTCAAAGCGGACACTGACCCTGACAGTCCTGTAATCGACCGAGTGCCAGACAGAGCTATGGGTCCGTTGCCGGAAAACATCCTGCCCGCGCTGCTTCGTGGCAGCTTTGTTTCGACCCAGATGTTGATCATGAGACGAGCCGTGCTGGACGCGGTTGGCGGCTTTGACGAAAGCTTTCCCGCGCTGGTGGACTGGGAGTTGATGTTGCGTGTAGCGCAGCAAGGTGCTGTGGATTTCCTTGATGAAGATCTGGTGGTCCAACGAATGTCCGACAATTCGATTACCAAATCCGTGGAAAACCGCGTGCTAGCCCAGCGCCTTGTCATCCGCAAGCATAAGGACCTTTTTGACTGTGACCCTGAGGCATACGGACTGCACCATCGACGGATATCCGGCGGACAACGCGCGCTGGGGAACTACCGCGATGCCGCACGGCACGCCCTGAAAGCGTTACGTGTCCAGCCTTCTTCGCCCGCCCATGTGGTATCCCTGCTGCGCGCCCTTGCACGCGGGTGGCTGGGATGATGCGGATAGCAGCTCTTTTTTGGACAGTAATCCTGTGCACCGGTACCAGCGCGGCCGAATTCCGTCAGAAGCAGGGCGGAGATTGGGCTGCCCTACAAGCGGCTTTGGCAGCCGGACAAGTAGGCGCGGGCGATACCGTTGTGCTGGAACAGGGTGACCACGGGGTCCTATCGCTCATCGGCCTGCACTATGATCCGGCGCTGACGTTTCGCGGGGCCAAAGGCGCCCATGTCCAGGCAATTCTGGTAAAGAATGCATCGGGGTTGGTAGTGCGCGATCTGGAAGTTTGGCCCACGACCACACTGAACCAAAAAGCGCTGGTCCTGTCACACACCGATACCCGCAACATTGTTTTTTCCAATCTCGATATCCGTAGCACCGCAGATGCACCACAGGCCTATCTGAAATGGACCTTAGCCAAGTGGCTCTCTCTCGGCGGAATTGGCGGGGTTCGTATCGAGGGTGCACAGAATGCGATCCTGGATAGTCGGGTCACTGCTACCGGTTTCGCGATTACCGCACTTGGCCCCACAGCGCGGATTGAACGCAACCATGTCCGCGGTTTTATGGGCGACGGCATGCGTGCGCTGAGCGATGAGGCCATCGTGCGTGGAAACACGGTCGAAAACTGTATTAATGTAGATGACAACCATGACGACGGTTTTCAAGCTTGGGCACCGCGCGGAGGCGGCGCGCCGCTGCGCGGGTTGCGGATAGAGGATAATCGTATCTATGAATGGCGCGGACCAAACGCGCATCCACTCCGCTGCCGGTTACAGGGGATCGGGTTGTTCGATGGACCCTATCAAGACCTTACAATCACCAACAATCTGGTTGTCGTAACAGGATATCACGGAATTTCGCTCTACGGCGCCCAGGGATCGCGCATCGTGAACAACACGGTGATACACTCCGACCCAAAAGTACAAAGTTTCCCGTGGATTATGATGCAAGATGCCAAAAGCGGCGAGAAAGCACGGGGAAATGTGGTTGCCAACAATCTGGCCGCAAGGTTCTCGATCACGACTGCGCTTGCACAGGAGGTACCCGAAGGCACGAATGTGACTGTAACTGAACCAACCGCAATCTTTCGCGATGTGGTGCAGGGCGATTATCGGCTCAAACCGCGATCAGCCCTGACCAAACGCGGCCTTGGATCTCTCGCGCCGGGGCGCGATATTGACGGAACGCCGCGGCCCCAAGGCGGTGGTGTCGACCTGGGCGTATTCGAGACTGACTGACAGCAAAGAAAAGGACAGCCCCTTAAACGGAGGCTGTCCGAAACGTTAGCGGTGTCGCACTTGCAGGAGATCAGAAGGTAAAGATTGAATCCGCTAGCTCCGCATTGCTTACATAGGTGTCAAAGATAATCGAGTCATTCGCATTGAACACCAAGGCCACCTGCCCACCAATTGTGGTGCGAAACTCAGTGACGATTTGGTCCGCTTCGGTCAGCCCGCCGGTAAGGTCGGTCGACAGATGTAACTGATCCTTCTTTTCAAAGCTGGACACGGTATCCTGATCGTGGCCGATATCGAAGATAAAGGTATCGCCCAACGTACCGCCGCGCAAAAAGTCGTCGCCTGCGCCACCTTCCAGCGTGTCACGCCCTTGGGCGCCATATAATTCATCATTTCCGGTCCCGCCTATCAGCATATCATCGCCAGTGGCACCGAACAGCGCATCATCGCCGTTGCCGCCACTCAGGACGTCTGCGCCGGTGTTGCCGTATAGTTGGTCATTGCCGTCGCCGCCATCAAGCACGTCATATCCGGAGCCGCCAGAGAGCCAATCATTCCCGTCATCGCCGTTGAGCATGTCGCGCCCTTCTGAGCCGTAAAGCGCGTCATCTCCACCGCCACCATGAAGGGTGTCCCAACCGGTGCGGCCGATGATGGTATCGTTGCCGCCGTCGCCATAGGCAACATCAACTCCGTCGCCGGTACTCATCCAGTCATTGCCGTCGCCGCCATTGAGCAGGTCAACGCCTGTGTTGCCCAGCATCTCGTCATCGCCAGCACCACCATTTAGCGTATCGGCACCGGTGCCACCGGCCAGCGTGTCATCGCCCTCGCCGCCATAAAGGATATCGGTTGCGCTGTCGCCGTTCAGCATGTCATCACCGCCGTTGCCGTTCAACGTATCTGCCCCGCTGCCGCCGTAAAGCACGTCATCGGTGCTGTCGCCGCTTAGCATATCGGCCTCGAGGCTGCCTTGTACGATGCCACTACCACTGATGAGGCTGGCGGCGTCGGTGCTCGTGATCGTGGCGTCCCAGATCGTTCCGTCGAACACATCCGAATAGCCGGCAGCTCCGCTGACACTGGCCCAACCGTTTGCACCGATCTGCAGCATTTCGTCGCTGTTTGACATTGTGGCGCTGAAGTCAGAGGTGTCTACGACCGTGCCGTTCAGACTCAATTCGATCCCGTTCTCGCTGAACAATACCGAAACGGCGTAGTCGGAGTTCGCCGCGATGTTGTCGGCAGTCAAGTAAACCTCACCGGATGCACTCTGGAAACGGATGTTGAGCGCGCCGTCTTTTATGAAGGAAGTGAAGTGGTCGCCGTTGCCAGATGCATCGCGGGAAATAAGCCCAAACTGGCCGTTGACCCGGTCTGCATTGAAGCTGAACGCGATTTCCCCGCCATCGACTTGACCGGCTATGCCCAGATCAATTTCGAGAACGTCGGAACTACTGGCCACTTCGATTTTTGACTTCAGCGAGAAGACAGTCGCGCCATCGTCGATAACGTAATCGATATCATTCTCTACGGGCGTCGATACGGAAGATGTCGGCGTTGGTGTCAGGCTGGGCAGCGGTGTGGAGGCCCCGTCATCGCCGTTCAGCAATTCTGTCAAACGGTCGACGGCACCCATGCCATTGGCAAGGTCGATGATCGACCCTTCGACAGGTAGAAACGCCTGCCAGTCGCCATTCAAGCCTTGGAACAGCGTCAGAAGGAAGCTGGGGTCGCTGGAATTGTAGATAACGTTCTCGCCGATCGTTGACCCACCGGTCTCGTCCAGCAATAAACGGGCTACGTTATTCTCGACAGTCACGCCCTTGTTGTCATAGCCGTTCTTGTCCGTCAGCCGAATCACGCCGCCATTGGCGCCGGGCCAAGGGACCAGTGTGTTGTTCTGAATAACGATGTTTTCCTGACCACCGTTGATATAGATTGAGTTGGGCGATCCCACCATGATCATATTATTCTCGATCAGGATGTTGCTATAACCAGCGCCAATCGGCTCGCTGATAAACAGTCCCTGACCATAGACATCGCCGGTACTTGGATCGTCATACAGCAAATTGCCGGTAAACGTGATGTCCGTGGGGTTCACGCCGTTGATGCCGATCAACTGTATCAGATCGGGGTGTTGGGGCACCGTCGCGGCAACATCATGGATAAAGTTATTCTCGAAGAGGCCAAACCGCGACGCGCCGGTGACGCGCACCAGATCGCTTTCGGCGTCGTGGATATCATTGCCGCGGATCACGAAATTCTGGATATCGTTCAGGATCAGTGTGTGTTCGCCGCCGCTGATGTCATTTTTTTCCAGCGTCAACCCGTTCACATCACGGAAGTACATTCCGCCCGTGGACACCGAATTTTCAAAGGCGATGTTCGCCGCATTCAGGGTAGCCCTGCCGTATGTCATTTCGATGCCGGACATCGTGACGTTACTGGCTCCGGACAGATCCACGATCGCAAAATCCGCAGCACCCTGATTGGCCGACTGGATTGTCACGTTTGACGCGAAGTCTCTTGAAATGTTCAAGGCACCATAGTACCCATTCGCTAGGACAATCGTTTCTCCGCCGGTCGCAGATGCAATAGCGCTCGCCAATTGGCTGGCGTTCGAGACGTTCAAAGTAATGTTAGCCATACTCACCCTTATTGCGTGCAGAATGCATCAGAGAGACGCTGTCCACGCGGTTATCGACTTCAAATGAGACCAAAGCGGCTCAATATCATGTTAATTTGGTGAAACGTCCCAATCAGACCGATGCCTGATCTTCTTGTAATGTTTCTTACTCGGGTGTCTCACCATTCACTGCTCTCAGCCGGAACGTATTTTTAAGTGTCTCGACGCACAAGCCAGCCTTGCTTGGTTGTGCGGTATTCCGCAGGCAAAGTTGGGGTGACATTGTGCCGTGCAATTTCAATCTGGGCGGGAACCCGCTTTTGACTCTGAAAAGTCAGAGTTTTTCAGAAAGTCGGCAACGTCGAAGGTAGGCTCGCGATAAGCGATATTCTGCCATCGGGAAATCTTACCCTGGGTCAACTTTTGCCCAAAACGCACACCGCAAGCTCAAATCCGCCACAACAATTGCAGCATTGTCGGCAGAAAACGTCGCATCCACGTCCAAATCTCACCGTTTACAGTCGCGTGGTCAATCTTCAACGTATCCGTTCAAGATTCACATCCCGGCAAAAGAGTTTCCAGTTCGGACGCGAAATGCTGTATCGTGAAAGTGGGCAGCTTTGGCGGCTCTCCTGATTGTCTGCCCGTCCGGGCACATCACCGGAAACGGAAAGAATGAGCAGCACGACCTCATGGCCTTCGATGAATTCTGATACAAGCCAACCCCTGAACGGTGGTCTTTGGCTGGGAGTTTTCTTCGTGGCGCTGCTATTGCCGATTTCGTTCGAAATTGGTGGTATTCGCCTGTCACCCCTGCGGATTTTCGTACTGGGTGGGCTCGCCCCAATATTTCTGTTGTTTGCGCAGGGCAAAGCAGGGCGGGTGACCGTCGGGGACTGTCTGTTCCTTCTCTTCAGTCTCTGGATCATGGTTTCGCTGGTGGCCAACCACGGTGCAGGGCGATTGCCGCTGGCCGTTGCATTCGCTTCTGAAACGGCGGTGTGTTACCTGCTTGGCCGGATGCTGATCCGGGGACCGGACGCTTACAGGCGGCTTTTCACAGTGGGTGCGGTTGTTCTCTGTCTATTGCTTGTGCCTGCGTTGTTCGAACTGTTCACCGGAACGCTAATCATTTCTGATCTGTTTTCGCCAGTGTTTGACGTCATCCAGCGTGGTGTCAGCGCCGAGAGGGGACGGTTGGGACTGAACAGGGTGTATACCGTATTCGGTCATCCCATTCTGTTCGGGGTATTCTGCGCCACGATGGTGACCAACTTTGCGCTGGTTCTAAATGGCGGCTGGATGCTGCGATTGAGCGCGGTCGGGTTGGCCATTTTCATGACATTCATGTCCCTCAGCTCGGCGCCGCTGCTGTCCATCGTGGTGCAACTTGCGCTGCTGGTCTGGTGGAAGCTGACTCGGGGTGCCTGGTGGATACTGGCAATACTGTCACTGGCTGCCTACGCCTTCGTCGACATCGCGGCTTCCCGCTCTCCTCTCTCTATCCTGTTTAGCTACGCAACATTCGATCCACACAGCGGCTGGATCCGCATCGCCATATTCGATTACGGCAGTCAGGCCGCCCTGAATAACCCTGTCTTCGGTATCGGTCTCAATTCTTGGAACAAACCAGACTGGGTACCAAATTCAGTTGATAATTTCTGGCTGGTGGTGGCAATGCGCTATGGTCTGGTAGGGCTGGCGTTGTTTGTACTGGGGCTTGTGGCGCATCTCATCGCCATCTGCAGGGCGCGGGTAGCTGATCCCCGAGCTGCGCTTTTTCGTCTTGCTTACATGATGTCGATGGCAGCGTTGATTTTGACGCTTGCCACCGTTCATGTCTGGGACTCAGCATATGCGTTTCTTGTGTTCTTGATCGGCGCGGGCGGGTGGTTCTATACGTCTGATCTGTCGGAAGCGGTACGGACGGACCCGAACAAAAGCAATGGCACTGCGCGTGTGGTGCTGCCTTTTACACGGTTTCCGGCAACAGCGGACAAGGCAGGCAGGAAGTGAGTTGAGATCTCGGCAGTTCGCTTGCCGCGTAGTGATGTTTGCGCGTCCTGCACGCCTTCAAGGCCTCCCTTTGTGCAAGGACAACCACATAATCTTCATAAACAACCCAAGACAGGCCCATTCAGAATCTCAGCGATCCCACGCATCAATGACATGGCTACGCCGCAGCGCACACTACCAGAACGGGTTTTTCATAAAACAGGGCTGGTGAGATTCATTTATATTGGGGGCCGATACAATCGTAAGGTGCATTTGACTATATGAACAAAGTGAAACTCCGAGAACCTGATAGCGGCAACATGGCGCTCGCACTCTGGTTTGTTTGTGTCGCAGCAGTCTCGGTCGCGTTCTGGTTGACGCTGATCTTCAGCATAGCATCTGGGCTTGGCATTATGATTTTTGCTTGGTTCGCCCTGTTTTGTGGTATTGCAGTCGTTGCTTTAGTCATGCTGCAGGGTCGCCTCAATATAGCGTTTGTTCACCGCCAGATATCGGCTGATTCGCGCGGACTGCAGTAGGGCCTTGTAGGCCCCCAAGATACAAAAACCATAAGAGCCTAAAACGATTACTGAAATCGGAGCCTGATTTTTAATAGACATTAACGTAAATTCGCTTAAATTAGAAATTAGCAATTTTCGCTGCCAAATAAAATTTGGAGTTTTTATAATGAATATTTTTTTGAGCCTCAGCCGCCTGCGTAGCATTTGCGTTGCGGCCAGCCTGATTACTTTCTCGACAGCAGGCGTTGCTTCTGCGACACCATACAATCATTTTTCACTGGATCTGGCGAATTCGTCGGTCACAGTAGGGAGCTCATACTGCTGGCCTAACTGCGCAATCAGCTCCAGTATCAACTCGTCTGTTGCGACTTCACCGGACTCGTTGGACTTTTCGCTCAACTCGTTGAACGACAGCCTGAATGTGCCAAATCTGATCGAATGGGCGATCAGCGGAACTGGCGTTGGTGCTTTCACAATGGCCTTGGATCTGGTCTTTACGGCGCCTGACGCACAATCCGGTACTTCCAGTGGTTCGGGTTATATCGGTACCTTCTGGGGTGTTTTAACCGCTGGCATTATTCAATGGAGCAACCCTATCGTTCCGATCACGTTTGACAACGGCAGCGCATTGAACGTCGAACTTCATGACGGCGTGTATATTGCTTCGGACCCTTATAACTGGGGTGGGCCGGGCGTGATCCAGTCGGGTGTCACATTCACACCGACCATGTTGGCTGGTCTTGATACACCGTCGCCAGTTCCGCTGCCTGCGGCGCTCCCGGCATTGCTACTCATGATCCTCGGTGCGCTCGGCGTTGGTCGCTTCCGGCGCCGTAGGTCGGCAGAAACCGCGCTTCCTGTATAAGATATTGCACTGCTCCACCGACTTGGAGCACATCGCTTTAGACACCTATACGCAGCCCTAAGGGCTGCGGAGCGGGCTCTCAATAATGTTCATTGAATCGGGTCAAGGCCTTGCACAGCACGCGGCGGCCGCAGATGTCACCATTGTCGGCAGTGGGCCTTTGGGTCTGATTGCAGGTCTGGATTTGGCACGCAAAGGCCGTTCAGTCTTGATATTGGAAAGCGGCACGCGCAATCACGCCGCTGAACCCCAAGACCTTGCTGATGCAGAACTGGTCACGCCGCTCACCCACTACACGCCCGAAATTACTACAGAACGCCGTCTAGGCGGGGGGGGGCACCTTTGGGGCGGACGCTGCGTTCCTTTTGATCCTATCGATTTCGCCAAGCGGCCTTGGCTGAACCTCGCGGCATGGCCCATCGGCGCCGACGCATTGGAACCCTACCTAGCGCAGGCCTGCGAAATGCTGGGCGCTGGTCAGCCGGTATTTACCCGCAAGGTTCCTGACTGCACGCCAAACGAGGCGAACATCACGCTGAACCGTCTCGAGCGATGGTCGAACCAGCCCCGACTAGATACGTTACACGCAGCCGAGATCAACGATCTGCCGAACTTAAAAATCGCATTAGGTTGCACCGTGACGCGCCTGTTTGCAAACGCGGATAATCAAGTCTCCGCCGTTGGCATTAACGGAGCTGCACCTGACAAAAAAATCCCAGTTCGGCAGTTGATATTGGCCGCAGGCGGTAACGCGACGGCCTCAATCTTGCTGAACGAACAGACCCGCGACACGACACTGTTTGGCGGACAGGACGGCTCGCTCGGGCGCACATATATGGGTCACGTAAACGGCCAGATCGCGGATATCGTCGTGCAGGACAGCGCGCTGCACAACGCGCTGGATTTCTTTTTGGATGGAAACGGATCTTACGCGCGCCACCGCTTAGCCCCAAGCGACGCGGCGCAACAAAAGCACCGCCTGCCTAATCTCGTATTCTGGCCTGTGGTGCCCCCGATACGTGAACCCGCCCACAAATCAGGGGCGCTGTCAGCGTTGTTTCTGGCATTGGCCAACCGAACAATTGGTCGCCTTGTCATCGCAGAGCCGATACGCCAGAAACACGTGGGCGCCCCCCCCTATCGCCGTATGCAGCATATAGCGAACCTGCTGCGTGATCCTGTATCGCTGGTGCGGTTCCTACCCGTCTTTATCTGGCGCCGCTATATGGCCAAGAACCGCGTACCAGGATTTTTCTTGACCAATCCGGGCAAACGTTACGGATTGGAATTTCATGCCGAACATCTGCCGGATCCAGACAGTCGCCTTACCCTGTCAGAGCGACGTGACGCGGTCGGCCAGCAGCGATTGAAAATTGATTTCCGGTTCTCGGAGGAGGATGCCGAAGGGGTGATCCGTGCACATCATCTGTTGGACGACTGGCTTCGTTCAGAGCGCCTTGGCCACCTGATATACCGCAGCGATGACCTGCGGGCAGCAGTTCATGCAGAAGCGATGCACGGCAATCACCAAATCGGCACTGTGCGTATGGGCCATTCCGCCGCCGATGGTGTTGTGGACCAATGGGGGACCAGCTTCGACTTCGCCAACCTGCACGTGGCCTCAACGGCGGTTTTTCCGACCTCGTCACAGGCCACACCGACGTTGGCGGGTGCGCAGTTCACTTTGCGGCTGACCGATCATCTCATTCAGCATCGACAGGTCTGAGTCATGGAAAAATTGCCCGACCTCAGCGTGATCATCATCAGCTATAACACCCGCGATCTGACGTTGCGGTGTCTGGAAACCCTTTTCGCCAACACCCACGACACACATATTCAGGTGATCGTCCTTGATAACGCGTCCCAAGACGGCTCTGCCGAGGCGATCAAACAGGCGTTTCCAAATTTAAAGGTGATTGCCAGCGATGAGAACCACGGCTTTGCCAAGGGAAACAATCTGGCAGCCGCGCATGCAAAGGCGAACTGGCTGCTGCTTTTGAACCCTGACACGGAAGTCCACCCGAACGCCATCGACGCGCTGTTGCAATTCTCACGAAATCACCCTGCAGCGGGCATCACGGGCGGACGAACCGTGTTTCCGGATGGCCGGCTGAATATCGCGTCGTGCTGGGGGCGGATCACCCCATGGAGTGCTTTTTGTATGGCTTTTGGCCTTACCGCCACCTTTCGGAAAACCACACTCTTCAATCCCGAAGGCATGGGCAACTGGTCCCGCGACAGTGAGCGCAATGTCGACATCGTGTCAGGTTGCTTTCTCATGCTACCGCGCTCACTCTGGTTGAAGCTGGGCGGTTTTGACTTGAAGTATTGGATGTACGGCGAAGAGGCTGATCTGTGTGCACGTGCCCGCGCATTGGGTTACCGCCCGATGATCACACCCGATGCTCAGATAATGCATATCGTGGGCGCATCAACCGGTCAGATTGCTCGCAAAACGATCATGGTCGCGCGGGCGCGAACGACCCTTATCCGCGACCACTGGCCCAAGGGACTTGCCCCGCTGGGCGTGGCACTGATGTGGATATGGGGGGGCAACCGTTTAATTGCAGCGCGGCTCATGCGATTGGCCGGTTTTGACACTGGGCAATCGCAATATGATAAATGGACACGGATCTGGGCAGAGCGGCATCTTTGGCTTGCAGGTTACAAATCATGACCAGCTACACTACCGCTGCCGACGCGGTCATCATTATCCCCCATTATAATGACACGAAGCGTCTGAGACTATGTCTCGAAACGCTGCTGCCGCAGGTAGTTGACCCGCCAGTCGACATCGTGGTTGTCGACAATGCGTCGACCGTCAATCTGGATCAGGTAAAAAACGCCTTCCCGACGGTTACTTTCCTGCAGCAACCCGAAAAGGGTCCCGGCCCAGCCCGCAATCTAGGCGTGGCCAACACCGGACACGCGCGCATATTCTTTACAGACAGCGATTGTATCCCGGATGCCAACTGGGTTTCTGTTGCGCTGGCGCAAGGCACCGCGGACAAGATCACCGGCGGCCCAGTGCGGACCTTTGACGAGACCCCTCCCCCCCGAAACGGTGCGCAAGCATTCGAGACTGTATTCGCCTTTCCGTTCGAGGATTATGTCAAGCGTCAGAAATTTACCGGCACCGGCAACATGGTCACTACCCGCGCGGTATTCGAGGCAACCGGCCCTTTCCGCGGAGGCGTTTTCGAGGACAAAGATTGGTGTCTGAAAGCGGTTGCCCTGGGATACGGTGTGCATTATGCGCCAGATCTGCTTGTATGGCACCCCACCCGAAGCAACTTTGTTGGTCTGCGCCGCAAATGGCAGTCGAATGTACGTGTCGGGTTTGTGCGAAACGGGAATGGTTTTGTGGACAGGTTGCGTTGGGGTTTGCGGGCGGTTGCGGTTGCGGTATCGGCGTTCCTCCATCTGCCCAAGGTGTTTCGACATTCCGGCCTGCGCCGTGATGAAAGGTGGCCCGCAGCGCGAACACTTCTGCACCTTCGGTTTTTGCGTGCGGGATGGATGCTGCGGCAAAGCCTGACACCGACATTGTATCGTCAAGAAGGGCGTCTTTACGACGAATAAGGGTCAAACCGCTGCTGAAGCGATGTTGGCCCGGCGCCCGCGAGGCAGTTCAGAATTAGTACCGTTACCCTAACCTAATAATACTCTGTGCTGTCGGCGTTTTCCTCGAATTGCAGCTTGTTCGCAACCACGCCCGCAACTTGCGTATACTGAGACAACTCGCGCTCTGCACGGTCGATTTGATCAACCGAAGTCTGGCCAGCCGCCGCGACGATCACCCCGCAATCGGCCATTTCAGCGACGGCCATGGCATCGTCATTGGCAAAAATCGGCGGCACGTCGAACAGGATCATGTCGATGGAATATTCCTGCTGGATCTCTTGGATCATCTCGCGGGTGGCTTGTGACTTCAAGAGTTCCGGCATGCTTTCCGGGCCCGCCTTTGCGGCGCAAACAGCAACTTGATCCCCCAACCGCACGGCCGATGCCCCGAGCGGCACTGCGCCGGACAGCACCGCACCTATGCCGGGTCGCAAGTTGTCAGGAATACCCAGTATTTTGCCGATGCCCGGGCGGCGCAGGTCGAAATCAAGTACGAGCACACGGCGATCTTGCTGCCGCAACAAGCTAAAAGCCAGATTGCAAATCAGCGTGGACTTACCGCATCCGGGCGTAGGCGAGGTGACCATGATCCGCGTCCAATCATTGCTGCGCATCTGCTGCTGCAACCGTGTGCGCAGGATATCAATCCGCACTGAATTCACATCCGAGCGGGCACCAATCAGGCGGTTGGCGTTCAATTGTCGTGGCGTGACAACATGCAGCGGCAGGGCGTCCCAAGCGGCGTTACCGCCGTCCTGCGTTAGACGTGCGGACGGCGCCGCAAAGACAGGATCAATTTTGTCGTATTCAAGGGCGCCGCCTTCGCGCTCCCTGGCCCGGTCCATGCGGGCTTTCTCGATTGCTTGTTGCAGACGTTCCATCGGTTGGCTCCTAGCGGTTTAGACGCTCTCGCACCTGTTCGACAACGCGTTCGATAACGGTGGTACGGGATTCGATGATCCAAATGGCAGCGGGTACCGCAGCTAGGATCACAATCAGCAGCGCAATCCGCAAGCCGCGCCGACGCATCCGTTCGCCCGGGGTTGCGATATACGGTAGCGTGGCCAATGGTTTGATACTCAGGGCATTGGTGATCTCGGAAGACCGCCGGAAATTGGGGCGCAGCATTTCGGCAAGCGCCACTGCTGCAAGACCCATTGCCAAGGCCGCAACAAGTCCTGCGACCAAGATCAGCGGACGGTTCGGGCTGAACGGGGACGCGGGGACGTTCGCCTGTTCAATTAGGACCAACCGTTGTCCCTTGGACAGAACCTCAATACGTTCGCCAGTTGCCGCGGTCGACAGCCGATCAACGGCATGTTCGTACTGGGTCCGTGCGTTACCTAGATCACGCTCAAGGGCTGCCAACGCAATCGCATTTGCAGGGGTTCGTTCAATGGAGTCCTGAAGAGATGCAATCTCTGCCTCTAGGGCTGCGCCGCGAATTTCGAAGCTTTCTATGTTGGCCGCGACATCCTGCAATTGGACGTCCAGCATTCCCAAAGGGGCGCTGGATTCGTCAGGTTCTAAAGATGATATCGCGTTTGGTTTGGCTTGATCGGAAATTCGTTTCTCCAACTGCTCGATACGCGACTTCAGAATCGAGATCTGAGGATTCTGATCCGACAGGATGGCACGAGCCCGATCCAGTTCGGTGCGCAGGTTCTGGAGTTCCTCTTGTTCAGGCGTCTGGGCCACGCCGGGCAGATTGGTAATGCTGCTGTCAGACCGCGCCGCCAGCGCTTCAAGTCTTCTTCGCTGGTCGCGCAGCCGTGACAGGTCACGCTGAACGTCAGCTAGACGTTCCTGCAAAATGCCTTGTCGGCCCAGACGGTAATCCAGTGAATCGGGCAATGCGTCACTGTTCTTGTTTTGGTAATCCAAAATACGCTGGCTCAGGATATCCAGATCCTTGCTCAGCCGGGTCCGCTCGGCTTCGAAGAAATCCAAAGTTTCCTCTGCGACGTTGCTGCGAAACGAAGATTCAGCCGCCATGAACTGGGACACGAGGTCATTGGCTATGCCCGCCGCCATCTCTCCTGTGCCTGCTTGGGCGCTGACGCTCAGGATAGTGGCTTGCCCCCTGCCCCCTGTCAGGCGTACGCTGATCCGACGGCGCAGGTCTTGTACGATTTCCTCGGGCAGAGTTCCCGCCGGAAATAACCCAAGTCTGTCGGCGACATCAAGCAAGTTTTGACGGGTCTGCAATTGCTGCTGTATTATCTGCAACTGCTCGCCCACATCTGTGCGCACAGTCGAAGCAGCAAGATCATTGGGGATCTGAGGGTTTTCCACAAGCAGTTGAGCTGAACTCCGATAGGTTGTTGGCAGTTTCACCGCTAAAACTGTCGCGACCACCACAATCAGAATGGCGACCAGCGCAAAAAGCAGCGCTCTGAGGCGCAACACCGCCAGCCAGTATCGCAGTTCCAGTTTCATCGTTCATCCTCGCTGTGCGTTTCATCGAGGATCAGCAGAACCTTATCGTCCAGAACCTGCTGGACCAACTGTCGCGTTATTTCAGTCTCGTTCCCGGCATAGGCATAGGTCATTGCCATTTCCGCGATCTGATTAATCACTCTAGGCACACCCTTAGAGGTCAAAAATACCAGATCCAATGCGTCCTCCGTTATCTCGCTACCCAACCCGCCCGCGACGCGCAGCCGATGGATCACGTACTCACCCAACATTTGACGGTCCATCTGTTGCAGGTGCGCACGTACCGATATCCGTTGCGCAAACTGCACAAGGCCCGGTGCAAGGATCGTCTGGCGCAGTTCGGGCTGACCGATCAGAATCAACTGCAAAAGCTCGTCCGCGCCGGAATTGATGTTCGTCAGCATGCGCAATTCCTCAAGGCCACTTGGGCTGAGGTTCTGCGCCTCGTCAAAAATGGCAACCACGCGCCGTCCGGCAGCGTACTCCTCAATCAGAAAATCCTGTAACATCTGAAAATGGACGACATACGGATCTTGCGAGCCGATCTTCAGGTTCAGCGCGTTGAGTATCCACAGGAGGATCTCCCCCTGCTCGATCACCGTGTTCGACACCAACGCAAAGGTAGTATTTTCCTTCATCTCATCGATGAGTCGTCGAACCAAAGTAGTTTTCCCCGTGCCAATGCCACCGGTCAACAGCGTGATAGGTGCCCGCATCATCAGACCGTATTCCAGAACCGCATAGGCTTTCTTGTGCAGATCACTCCAGAACAGAAAGTCGGGGTCAGGTTGCAGCGAAAATGGTTTTCTTTTCAACCCAAATGGAAGTGTGGCTGCAACTGGCTTGGGTTTAGACATTATATATTTTTCCGACAGATGAGGAAACAATGTTTTTTACAATATAGAAAGGGACACACCCTCCCGACATATGTAGCAGTTTTTCACACGATTTTGCCAGAAATCAGATATATTCCTCGCAATCTTCAAGCATTTTTCTGACATGCCTTTGTAAGCTTTGTAAGTCCAGCATCAGACATTGACAAATTAACCTTTCCTAAAATACGGTGTGGACAGTAGTAAACGTCAGCGTTCTTTTTGTGCTGATAATTGTACCTGCTGAATATTTGAGAACTTTTTTAAACGCGAAAAGACAACTCCAGATTGTCTATCTGAGGCTTCGACAGAAAATTTTTAGGTGGCCCGTTTTTCGGGAAACTGGAATTTATAATGGAGGGCCGCTACATTACGTAGTGGTTTCGGATATATATGTATAAATTTTTGAATGAGGGCGTTGTCGAGTATCGCATCTACGAACCAAGTTCAATCTATCGTCTTGGCGGCAAGCGCCTGCTTGATATCGCGCTGGTCGTGTTTTCTATTCCGTTTTGGGCACCAATGCTCTTGGTCATGATTTGCGTGACCGGAGCTTTGAACGGCTCACCGATTTACGTACAAGAGCGGGTAGGTCGTGGTGGCCGTATATTCCCGATGTTCAAAATTCGTACTATGGTTCCGGATGCCGAGAAAAAGCTGCAAGAGCATATCCGTGCCGATCCTGCAGCCCGTGCTGAATGGGACCTGCACCAGAAGCTTGTGAACGATCCACGGGTGACGGGCTTTGGCAGGTTGCTGCGCATGAGTTCGTTGGATGAGTTGCCGCAGTTCCTGAATGTGCTGTTTGGGCACATGTCGATTGTAGGGCCACGCCCCATGCTTCCCGATCAACAAAGAATGTATCCCGGCGAGAACTACTACCGGATGCGTCCCGGTATCACCTGTTTTTGGCAAATATCCGAGCGGAACGAGAGCGCATTCTCGGCGCGGGAGGAATATGACAGCAGGTACTTCGCAGGCTTGTCGCTTCGGACAGATCTTTGGATCATTCTCCGAACCTTCCGTGTTGTATTCCGCTGCAATGGTCACTAGGGGGCAAAAAACTTGCGCCCGTCAAAACTGAGAGATGTCTGAACATGGGCCTAGGTGCGTTTGTAAAGTCCACTGTTCTGCTGGCCGTGATAAGTGGACTGCTCGTCGGATGTAAATCCTCAGAAGAGCGGGCCGCTGAAGCATTTGAACAGGCAATCCTGCTGATGGACGACGGCGACCTCGCACGCGCAGGCGTGGCATTCAACAACGTCTTCAAATACGATCCATCCAACACCGAAGCGCGTGAAATATATGCCGAATTTCTGCGGAGGTCGGGCGATCCGTCGCAAGCAGCAGGGCAATACCTGCGGCTACTTGAGCAGCGACCCGACTACCTGCCCGGCCTGATTTCGATGACAGAACTGGCGATGGAAAGTTATCGTTGGGACGTCGCTCAAACCCATTTGACGCGCGCACAGCAACTTGCGTCGGCACAACCCAAGATCTTGGCTCTTGGCGCAGTCATGGACTATGTGCTGGCTGTCGGAACCGGCAACACATCGACCGAAAACGCGGCTATGAAACAAATGATGGAGGCCGTTCAGGACATGCAGCTTTTGCCGCTGTCCAGGGCGCTGGCAGATGGTTGGCTGCGTCGCAACGACCCGGCGGCAGCTCTTGCCACCATTGATAGCGCATTGCAGGTTTGGGCCGAAGACCGCCCCCTACACGACCAGCGGCTCATTGCACTACATGCGTTGGGCCGTTCCGAAGCTGTCGCGGCACAATTCCGATCTATGATTGATCTATTTCCACAGAGCCGTGACATCGCAGCCCGCTATGTCGAATGGCTGGCGCGGGGTGATCAAGTTGACATGGCCGAAGAATTTCTGCGCCAACGGGCCGAGGTGGCGTCGGGCGAAGTTGCCCGCACGCTTGAACTCATTAAATTTCTTGCGACCTGGAAGGGCCCCGATGCGGTTTTGGGCGACCTAGACGCGCTGGTTGACAGCGATGCCGATCCGCTCTTGTTCCGTGCCATGCGCGCCACGGTGATTTTTCAAACGGGCGCCCAAAACGATGCCATCGCCGATCTGCGAGATATCGTTGCCGAAGCAACCGCATCTTCCGTCGAGGCCACGCGGTCGAACGCTAGCCGGTATCGGATCGTACTGGCCCAGATGTTGGACCGGACTGGCGACCGTGCGGGGGCTGAAGCGATGATAGCACCCGTTATCTCGGAACGTCCAAATCTGGCTGATGCTGCCCTTCTTCAGGCGCGGTTCTTGCTGGAGAAGGGGCAGAACACCGACGCGATCACGACGCTCCGGGCGGCTTTGGGCGCGGACGAAAGCGATCCGCAACTTTTGCTTTTGCTGGCCCGCGCACATGCCGCAAAAGGCGCCGATGCATTGGCCACACGTACTTTATCGCTTGCATTCGGGGCCTCAGGACATTCACCCGAAATCGCACTGGCCTTTGCAGCGCACCTCGCCGAAGACGGACGTGTCAATTCAGCCATCGACGTTCTCAACCGCGCGCTTTCCAGCCGCCCGCTTCATCCTGGCCTATTGGCTGCATCCGGCGCACTTTATGTAGAGCGCGCCGACTGGAACCGGGCCGCACAGGTCAGTCAGACCATGCGAGACCTTAATGCCGGAGCTGTGTCCGACCGTGCCGCCGACCAGCTCGATCTGGCAATATTGGCAGCCCGCGCCCCTGTAGATGACACGCTGGCCTCTATTGAGTCGCAGGATGCATCCGAACGCGCAGGCACAATGGCTTACCTGGCGCTGATCCAGACATATATGGCGTCTGACCGATCTGATGATGCCCGCAGGGTTCTGGATCAAGGGTTGGAAAACGCACCGGAAAATCCACTGCTTTTGGCCGTATCCGCACGGCTTTCAGTTTCCCAGGGACAAGCCGACCAGGCTGTCAAAATCTACCGTACGCTGTTAGCGCAAGACCCGAAGGTTGAATACTTTTGGATCTCTCTCGCCCAAGCCGTGGCAACCAATTCTGACACAGACGCCGTGCTGGCCGTTCTGGATGAAGGGCTGGCAGCCCATGAAGATTCGCTTCGGTTGTTTTGGGAGCGCGCATTGCTTCTCCATCAGGCGGGGCGGACGGATGAAGCAATCTCAGCCTACGAAGCGATGCTTTTGCGGGCCCCAGAACAGTTGCCTGTTGTCAACAATTTGGCGAGCTTGCTGTCAACCGCACGCCAAGACGACGCCAGTCTGGCCCGCGCTGGCGATCTGGCATTGCTGCTGGACCCCAGCGACATCCCACAATTCCGCAGCACTTTGGGCTGGATCCGTTTCCGTCAAGGCGATGTAAATACAGCGGTCAATCTGCTGGTCCCCGCCGCCGAGGCGCTGACCGATGATCCGCTAGCGCAAATTCAGGCCGCCGAAGCGCTGATCGCAGCACAGCAGATAGCCCCTGCACGCGGATTTCTAGCACGCGCGCTTGCTTTGGTTGCACCGGAAACCGAAATTGCTTCTCGCGCGCAAGAGATGTTGGCCGATATCACCGCGCTTGGCTTTCCAAACGAAGGTTGAGAATTTCAAAAGGTGCAGAAAGGCGACGGTTTCGAAGTAATACGCTCCTTCGGGAAACGATTTATTATCAGTAAAGCCCGATTTGGCTTACCGTTTGTTTGAGCGAACCAAGTGAGTACGGATCATGGGAAGATATCTTTTTGTTGCACTATTCGCGCTGTCAGCAGCCTTTTTCGGCGCACTTCAAGCCGAGGCTCAGGCGAGCTATCGCATAAGTGCTGGCGACACGCTCACATTTCAGGTCCTCGAAGACCCAACACTTAACCGTAATTTGCTGGTTTTGCCCGATGGCACGATCTCTGTGCCGAACGCAGGGGTCATGCCCGCAGCCGGACGCACGCTGACAGTTCTGCACCGAGATGTGACTGAAAGCCTCACACCCTTTTTTGCGAGACCACCAACAATATTCCTGTCGGTCGCAGCTCTTGCACTCCCTAAAACTCCAGCAACCGCAGCGGCCCCGCCCCCTCCGCCGCCTGTGATCTCGATCTATGCACTGGGCGAGTTTACGAAGCCCGGCAAATTCGACGTGGCGCCAAACACAACCCTGCTGCAATTTCTCGCAACCACCGGAGGACTGACTCGTTTTGCAGCCACCAAACGCGTACAATTGCGTCGAAGCCAACCCGGAATGCCCGAGCAGGTATATATCATCAATTACCGTCAATTGGCCGCAGGTGCGACGCGTGGCAAGCCCATCGTGCTGGTGGAGGGCGATGTCATCATTGCGCCAGAGCGGCGCCTGTTCGAGTGACCCCGTGCGTTACGCCATAACGCTTGGCATCTTGTGCGTCGGGGTCATAGGACCGCTGGCGGCCCAAGATCTTGAACGGGATAGCCTGCGGTTTGTTTTTGACACGAGTACGCGGGTCGAGGCGAAAGACAATTTTGGCCTATCTGCGACAAACCCCCAAGGTGGGTTGATCGCAACGCAATCTTTAGGCATCGCGGTGCTGTCAGATACGCGCAACCAAACCTTTGCCTTCGGACTAGGTGCGTTGTATCAACTTGGGGATATTCCAGGCACCGGGATCGGAACCGGCTGGCGTGACCCGAGCGTTAGTCTGGCGTACAGTCGCGAAAATATTACCTCCATACTTTCGATCTCTACCGACTTCCGCAGGCAGGATTTGGGATTGGGTCGTGTGATACCGGAACTGGATGATGAGACACTGTTGCCGTCGGACCTGATCGACGACCTTGGCCAGTTGGCCCGCGCCATATCCAGTGTGCAACTTGAACTGGGGCGCGGAGAACCGACAGGGCTGACGCTGGGCGCAAATTTCGATTTGCGGAACTATAACAGTACCACAAACCCCGATCTGTTCGACAGACGCACCTACAACCTGACCTCTGATCTGAGACTGGACGTATCGCCATCGCTGCAACTCAACCTTCTGGCTTCGCGTAGTCGGTACGAAGCCGACAACACGGAGGCAACGACTCGCGACACGAGCAGACTGGGCGTGCGGGTCAACGCACGTCTAGATGCCGCCAACAGTATTTCTGCGGGGCTAACCTACGACCACATTTCGACCGACGAAATTGTGGCGGGGATGCCATCAGACACAACCATTCGTGGCACTAGCGGCACTTTGGGCTTTTCACGTGACCTACCTCGTGGCGGATTGAGTGTCACGCTGGCCTCGACGTTCTCGACACTCGAACGGCGCAACTCGCTGACCTTCGGGCGCAGGCTGGACCTGGCCCACGCCAGACTAAATCTGGAAATCGGCGCCACCGGAACCGCGGACGGCACTCAGGTCATCGGGGCAATAGACTATACGCTGGATCTTGCGCGAGGATCATTTACCGCCGGACTGGAGCGCAGCGCGCGGACCACAAGTGAAGACGAAGCAATCCTGCAGACTGTGACGCGCTTGTCGCACAACACGCGGATAAACACGGTTTCGGGGCTGGAATTCTCGGCGAACTATGCCCGCATTGACGGGCTGACTGATTCAGCTGACGATGTTTCACGCGGCACGATTTCGGCAAGCTACAACTATGCAGTGACGCGGGACTGGTCGCTTAATTTCGGCGTTTCCCACACCCGCGAAAACGATACGTCCTCGAATGCGATATTCATGTCGCTGGGTCGCAAGGCGACAGTCCGGTGGTAACCGCAACGACAACCGCAGGCCCTCAACTTGGACACAGCGGCGGACTTCTGCTTTTTGCAACGATACTGGTGTCCCTCCCCGCGTTCCTGCTCGGAGTGATATCACTGGGCCGCGAATGGATGACACCGATTTACTCGCACGGCCCCCTGATCCCGGTATTTTCGGCTTTCCTGCTTTTGCGCAGCTTGCGCGTTCACCCTCCTCAAAATGATTCAACCGGCAAGGTTCTGCGGTGGCCCGGACTTGTTCTGGTCTTGCTGGGGCTCGCGTTGGCCTTTGTGGGCAGTCAGGGTCGGATAGCGGATATTACAACCTACGGGATGGTGCCCTTTACCGGCGGGCTAGTCTTTTTGTGCTTGGGCTGGCCGCGTGCACGTCACGGCATACTGCCGACGCTCATGCTGATCTTTATGTTGCCGCTGCCGCAACTCTTGTACTGGAAGGTAACGCTTCTACTGCAGGTCGTTTCGTCAAGAATGGGTGTTGCGGTGATAGAAACCGCTGGCATTCCAGTTTACCTTGATGGCAACGTGATCGACCTCGGTGTCTACAAACTACAGGTTGCCGAGGCATGTTCCGGCCTACAATACGTCATCCCCGTTTTGTCGCTGGCGCTCATGTTGGCGATCCTCTACCGCGGCTCATCCTGGCACAAATGGGTGCTGTTGCTGCTCGCCATACCGGTTACGGTCGGGCTGAACGCGTTGCGCATCGGGCTGGTCGGAATTTCGGTAAACAGTTTTGGAATCGAGGCCGCCGAAAGTGTCCTGCACGCCTTTGAAGGTTGGGCAATCTTGATGGCTTGTATTCTCGTCCTGTTGCTGGCGTTATGGCTGCTGCGCCGGACCATGCCAGTTTCCAAACGGCCCACACAGCTGTTAGACCTCGATACTTCGGGTTTTGGCGCGGTGCTGATGCGCCTGGGTACGTTGGCCAGTTCGCGCGCGCTCGCATTCGCGGTTCTGGCCGCCGGGCTGACCTCCCTTGCGTTGTTTACCATGCCCAAACCGGGCACGGTCACGCCCACGCGCGTTGACTTCTCCCTGTTCCCGCCGGAATTGGAAGGCCGCACTGCGATTAACCAGATTTTACCCGCCGCGATCGTGCAGGTACTCGGCGCCGACGATTATCTCGACGCGACTTTTATCGCACCCGACGGGCGTGCGCCGGTCAATATCTTTGCCAGCTACTACACCGATCAATCTCGCGGAGAGGGCCTTCATTCGCCCGAGATTTGCTTGCCCGCCAACGGCTGGGAAATCGCCAGCTTTGACCGCCACACCTTAATCATGCCGAGTACGCCTTATGGCAGCTTTGAGGTCAATCGCGCGACCATTCGAAAGGGATTGCAACAACAACTGGTCTATTACTGGTTCGAGGGACGCAACCGAAGAGAAACCAACGATATTCTGGCCAAGTTCACTGTGCTTCTGGACGCTTTACGGACGGGACGGACGGACGGCGCATTGATCCGTTTCATTACCCCGATCGAAAATGGCGATATCGGCGCCGCCGAGGCCCGCCTCACCGCGTTCGTCGCCACGGCCCTGCCCCATCTGCCGGATTTCGTGCCGCTTTAGTTACCTCACGGCAACCTCCGACGCACCCACTCTGTCGCCAAAATCCGTACCTCACCCCGGATCAACCGCGCGTGGCGGCCCAACCATCCCAGCGCAATCCACAGACATTTCAACCGCATCGCCAGCGGCATTGGCGGCTTCAGCGTGGCGGCGACATACCCCAACGCAAGCCGCGTCCGCGTGGCAGGGAAACGCCCCTTGCGAGATGGATCAAACCACTCAGCCAGCAATCTCTCGCGTTCCAGCCCCGTCGCCGCCTTCTCCGCCGAAATCACCGACCCTTCGTCATGCTCTCGCCGCAAAAAATGCGGGGCTTCAATGGCAATCCAGCGCCCCCACAGCGCCAGTTCAACAATTAGCAACGTGTCTGACCGGGGGAAGTTGGCGATCAGACTCGTCTTTTCCAGAATATCCCGCCGCACCAAACCGAACACAGGAAAGCACATGATGGCCAAAGACATCTTTGGGTCCGCCGGTGCAATCAAGGCTGCCAATCGCTGCGCCGGGTCCAGGTCTTCGGCCAGAACTGGGTCAGGAAACACGCCCAACTGCTGCCCAGTAGCATCAATTCGCATGGTCTGGGGATAGGTCAACACCCCATCCCCAGCATCGGCGTCAAACGCTTCCACGCAATCGCCTAGATAATCCACATCCATTATATCATCATGCGCCGCCCAACGGAAATAGGGGGCTGAGGTGTGATGAAACACATAGTTGAAATTATGCGCCGCCCCCAGATTTTCGGCCTGTCGCACATATTTGATCCGTGCATCGCGAGCGGCATAGTCGCGGCAAATCGCTTCGGTATCATCGACAGAGCCGTTGTCCGATATCAGCACCTCAAAGTCCTCGAAACGCTGCGCCAAAATCCCATCCAACGCATCACGCAAATATCTTGCGCCATTATACACAGGCAAACCAATCGCAACCTTTGGTCGTTTCGAAGAAGGCTCCAACCCCATACCTAATCCCTTCGTCCAGTTGTTGCGATCCGCGAAACGCGCCCGTTCAGCGCCGTCCAAAGCTTCAAACGATCAGCGGATTCCACACAGAAAATGAGAATTGTGGCGGCGTAAAAAACGGTACCAACCGACGAACTGACAGCCAGCTGCCACCAGGTCGTTATCTCCCACGCCTCTTGCAAACAAAACCAAACACCCAATCCCACCAGTCCGGGCAACCAGCCCATCCAGATTGTGCTGCGCAAGAACACCGGCAAGGGCGTGTCACCCAGCCGCAGCGCTAGCCCCCAAAAATATCCCAGTTGCGAGAAAATCGTGATTGCCGCCAGGGCCAGGGTCACACCCACGGCGCCCATCCCCATTGGCCCGGCAAAGATCACCATCAGAACGAGCCCGGCGAGCTGAAACAGAAAGGCTGGTAGAAAGAACGCTTTGACCTTGGCCATCGCGATGCAAACAGTGGGCAACAACGTCGTCGCACGATCAAAAGGCAAGATCGCCATAAACAGCACGATGACAACCGCCGCGCCGATATAGGCCTCTCCCGCATAAAGACGCACAAATTCATCGGCATAGACCATCAGCGCCACACCCGGCAGCAAAGCCACCCACAATCCATAGCGCCCGCCGCGCAGCATCGTTCGGCGCAACCGGCCGATATCATTTGTCGCCTGCATCGCCGTTATCGCCGGCAAAAGCGGCTGTATCGCAACTTGGATCAACGCCTGCAACTGCCGGAACATCGTCGCCCCGATGAAATACACAGTCACATCTTGCGGCGTGCCATACAAGTTCAGGACAATCGTCGCGGCATGAGTATATATCACGTTCCCCAACTGGCCTAGCGACGTCCATAGCCCGAACGATACCAATCCCCGCGCCTCGGTCTTATCCACCAGATCGCGGCGAAACCGCAGTTCCGGCACCAGCGCGCGCGACCGCAGTGCCAGTGCCACGGCCCCCAACGTATCGGCAAGGAACGACGCTACGACGACCCACATCACCTGCGCGCCTAGCCCGTACATCAGCATCAACAATACCATCAGCCGGAACACCTCACGCCCTAGCATGATAAGGTTCATCTCGACAAATTTCTGATGAATGTGAAAGCCAATTTGAAACGGCACAAGCATCATCTGCACCGCAAATGCCAGAACCAGCAGCGCCATCATCAGCGCTGCCTGCTCCACCATATCACCCGGAATGTTCAGAACATGGTCAATATTCAATGCGAGAAATCCACCCACAGGCAGGAACACCGCCGTCATCATCCAGATGAGCGGCAGAATCGACGAGACGATCCGCGTCACGCCAACCCTGTCGCCCTTGGCATAAGCATCCAGCGCGTTGCGTGTGATCCCGCCTGTGAAAGAGGTGAAAAATAGCGGCGCCATGACCATTACCGCCGCGATTACCGGATATACCGCAAATTCAGCCGTAGGAATCCGCGCCAGCAAAAATTGATAGACCCAGACAATGACAGATATATTGATGATCCGAGTGAGTACGAAGCTGGCCGAATTAATGATGACAAGCCGTTCAGAAATTTTGACGTGGAGCCGTCTGTCCAGTTGTGCCGATTCCACTGAGGCCGATGGGCTACCCATTATTCACGACATCAAAACCTGGCTCGCGTCCTTCAGTCCCGATAGGAAAAATGCGAAATTGATAATGTTGCGGCCTCAAAATACTCAAGATCGGTGTCAGGCCCAATTTCAGAACGCTCACCCCGCGCCTGGCGGAAATAAGGAACGGCAGGGCCTGCGCGTACAGCCGATAGGCCAAAATCGGGTGGCCGGTTCGGAAAAAGCGGTTGATCGTAAAGACGATGGAATCGCTTAGGGCTTGGCGGCGCTTTGCCTTTGGCCCGCCAGCAGAATAATGCCCTGTCATTTCGCGTTTCAACAGAAAGCAAACGCCTTTGTAGACAGCAGCCATGTTGCGCCCCAGCGAATCTGCGCCACCATTGCGGAAGGCAACCAGAATTGGTGAAGCAATGCTTGCAACAGCGCCAAGATCCCCCGCGCGGCACAGCAAATCTATATCCTCTCCGCACAAGGTTTCGTCGGTGAAGCCTCCTAGGGCCAGAAACGTTTGGCGATGCATCACCAAATTGCAACTCCCATATTGTTTTAGCCGATCAGGTGATGTGCGCATGTCAAGCACCGTGTCGCTCCACCGAATATCAGTCTTTTCGCGCGACACTCCATCCAGATCCGATTCGTTTTCAAACATCGCAGTTCGCAACAGCATGACACGAACGTCAGGTCGCACCTGCAGCGTATCAGCAATAACCTTCGGCGTCCAAGGCATCCAGAAATCATCGCTGTCAAGGAAAGCAACCCAGTCACCTCTCGCGTGTTGCGCGCCCAAATTTCGCGCAGCACCGGGTCCGGAATTGGGTTGGCGCAGCAGCTGAATGTTCCCTTCGCAAGGCATCTCTGCCTGCATCGCCATAACAATCTCAGGTCCATCGTCATGTGATCCATCGTCAACCACGATGATCTCCATATCTGGGCTGTGTGCGTCCAAAAGACTGGCCATCGTCCGGCCGATTGTGTGCCCCCGATTATACAATGGAACCACGACGCTCAGCATATCAGCCGACATTGCAGTTCTCCTTCAGGTTAAGTAGTTTCAAAATCTCCGTTTCGAGATTTTGAACCATTAAAGCCGTATCAAATCGCAGTGCTAACCTCCGGGCCTCAACTCCCATTTTCTTGCGCAGGCCGCTATCCCCGACAAGCCGCGCCAATGCTGCCGCCTGTGCGATAGCGTCATCTTTTGCGAACGAAAGACCATTTACGCCGTTTTCCAATTGGTCAGCCAGGCCACCGCTATCGCTGACAACCAATGGCAACCCAAACGCCCCTGCCTCAGTCATTGTAACACCGAAGCCCTCTATCCAACCGTTCACTTCACGGGAATGCTGCGTAAAGATTTGCGCGGAAGACAAGGCTTGCGCGATGTCAGAGGATGACAACAGACCCGGGATATGGATCGACGCAGCAGCCGCACTTGCTCTTGCCCGCGCCCGCACATCGGCCAAAAGTGGGCCGTCTCCAATCATCATCAAAGAAACATCGTCTCTTTCTCGCGCAAGAATTTCAAAAGCCTCCAATGTCTGCATAACGCCCTTTTCTTCCGACATCCGCCCGACTGAAATAATCTGAACCTGCGCATTGTCCTGCGTGGCAAGCGGCCATTTCGCAAGCTCCGCAATAGGTGCGCCACAGGGTATGACGCGAGCACGCGCTTGCGCCCCCATAGTGCGTAAACGCGTCAACTGATGTTCCCCGACCGCTATCAGCGCATCCGCTTGAGGCAGGTATCGCCGCAACGCGGCACAATAAGCCCCCTCCCGCAGGAGTGCCGAGACATCACGACCGTGAACATGCCAAATCAGTGGCTGTCGCCCTGCAATCACTTGCGTGACCGGGATTGCTGTCCAGGCGAAATGACACAGCACAGCATCGAAACCAGACAGCGCATCTGCAATCCGAGCGGCATGATCCGAAGGCAAGCGATACCCGGCCGCCAAACCCAGCCGACGCAAAACCCTTTGCGCCATCCCGGTAGGATGTGGAAAGCTTCCCCCAACCATCACGCACGGAATGTCCTCGGGCAAGTCGACCTCTCCTGCATCAGACCAGGTCACGAAGGTCGGCCGCAGCCGGGTCATCGCGGCAGCTTGGCGGATCGTCCACACTTCAGACCCGATCCCAACACGTGGAATAACAATTGCCAACTTAGGTAAAGAGCTTTGCACAGATGGATCACGGGTCCGGCTCAATGGAAATCCTTCGTGTTCTTGACACCACAACACATGCGATGAAAAAAGTAGATTGATTAATTCTTTTCTGTAGAATGAGCATCAGCAATTGATGCACTTTTCAGTATAAGCAAGTCTTAGAATAATTTGATCTTAGACATATTTTTTTTGTTTTCTAGGGAAATTTTATGAAAGTAATTATTTTCGGCCTCGGCTATGTCGGCTTTACGGCAGGCTGCTGCATTGCCTCTCAGGGGCACACGGTCGTTGGAATCGACGTGAACGAAAAGAAGGTCACGGACATCAACTTGGGCAAGTCACCCATTATCGAACCGCAGGTAACCGACCTTCTGAGCGCTGCGCGCGCGGCCGGCACCTTCGAAGCAGATACCGAGATCGGGTCACATATGGACGGTGCCGATCTGGCGTTGGTCTGCGTGGGAACGCCTTCGGCCCCCGACGGCTCGCATAACATGGGCTATATTGTCGATGTGACGCGGGAGATTGCACAAACTGTAAAGCAGCGCGATTTACCCGGGATCAGTGTGGCCTATCGTTCGACCATTCGCCCGGGAACAATGGACGAACTGATTTTGCCTATCCTTGCATCGGTTCTGGGCGACACCGAACTCAACCGGATCGACGTTGTGTACAACCCCGAATTCCTGCGCGAGGGCAGCGCAGTTGCCGACTATTTCTCCCCTCCCAAGATCGTGATTGGCACCCGAGATGGCACCCCCAACGCGGCAATGACTACCCTCAACGAGGGTATAGATGCGCCCTGCTTTCACGTCTGTTTCCGCGAGGCCGAGATCACCAAGTTTGTCGACAATTCATGGCACGCCGTAAAGGTCGCTTTTGCTAATGAAATTGGCCGCACATGCCTTGCCAACGGCATCTCGGCACAGCAGGTGCATCAAATTTTTGTCTCCGACACCAAGCTGAACATCTCTCCTTATTACCTGCGCCCGGGCGGGGCCTTCGGGGGGTCATGCTTACCCAAAGACGTGCGCGCACTGCAATACGTCGCCGTCGATACCGGAGTGAACCTACCGCTCATCAACAGCCTGCTCCGCTCGAACGAGGCGCATAAACACGCGCTCTTCGACTGGGCTGTTGCGGGACTGGAACCGAAGGCGCGGATATTGATGGTCGGAATTGCGTTCAAGGCGGGTACCGACGATTTGCGCGAAAGCCCGAATGTCGATCTGGCTCGCAAGATAATGGCTGCAGGCCATTCACTGGACGTATTCGACCCTTCGGTGAAGGCTGATATGCTGGTGGGCGCAAACTTGGGCTACGCGTTCAGCGTGCTGCCGATGTTGGACCAGTTGCTCGTAGACCGTGACCATGTAGCCGCTGCGACCTACGATCGAGTGTTGGTCAACAACGCCACTGACAAAGGGCTGACGCTGCCGCACGGGGTCAAGGTTTTAGACGTGGGGTCGTTGACATGACCATCTCCACCCCGCGGTTGGACGTTGCGCGCCGCGACAAACCGTTGGCAGGAAGGAAGGTTCTGATGATTGTCGAGAACTTACCGGTGCCTTTTGACCGCCGCGTCTGGCAGGAATGTCGAACGCTTCATGCGGCTGGTGCAGAGGTGTCCGTCATTTGCCCCACCGGACGCGGTCATAACGACCGCTTTGAAGTCATCGACGGGATCGAAATCCACCGCCACCCCCTGCCCTTTGATGCATCGGGTCCGGTTGGATACCTAGTCGAATACGGCGCCGCCCTATTTCACGAACTTCGTCTGGCGATAAAGGTGCGACGGCGCCGGGGCTTTGATACGATTCAGGGGTGTAATCCGCCCGACCTTATCTTTCTTGTGGCGCTGCCCTTCAAGCTGCTGGGGTGTCGATATATTTTTGATCACCACGATATAAACCCTGAGCTTTACGAGGCAAAGTTTGAGAAACGCGGCTTCTTTTGGAAGTTGATGATCTTGTTTGAACGTTTGACCTTTCGTGCTGCTGACGTGGTAATATCGACCAATGAATCCTACCGCAAGATTGCCGTTGACCGTGGAGGGAAAGACCCCGAGGACGTGTTCATCGTCCGTTCCGGACCTGACTTGACCAAGCTTGTGCCTGTTCCCCCGAACCATAAATGGCGAAATGGCCGCCGCTTTATGGTGGGCTACGTTGGCGTCATGGGGGCACAAGAAGGGTTGGATCTGTTGCTTGAATCCGTCCGTATCGCAGTTCTGGAGCGCGGCGAGGATATTCAGTTTGTTCTTGTCGGTGGCGGATCATCTCTGGAAGAATTGAGCCAGATGAGCGCTGATATGGGATTGACGGATTACGTGACCTTTACTGGGCGCGCGCCGGATCACGATCTTTTCGAGATCCTTTCAACCGCAGATTTGTGCGTTAACCCCGACCGCGTTAACCCGATGAACGATAAATCAACAATGAACAAGGTTCTGGAGTACATGGCCTTTTCGAAGGCACAGGTGCAATTTGAGGTCACCGAAGGTCGCCGGTCTGCGCAGGATGCATCTGAGTATGCCAAACCGAACGACTCTGCGGACATGGCTGATAAGTTGATTTTACTTCTGCACGACCCTGAAAAATGCGCCCGCATGGGCGAAATCGGGCGAAACAGGATCGAAGACGAATTGAGATGGGATCATCAGGTCGACCCACTCATCGCTGCCTATCAGCGGGTTGCGAAGACTGTCAGGTGAATGCGTTTCATGTACACATTTTCCCGACGACCCCGTTTTTTTTCTATCAGGCCATTGGGGATCTGGAGATTTCCAACGCCACCCTGACCTGCTTGGTGCGATCAGAAAGTAGAATTCATTTGGTCGATGAAAATGGCAGGCGCGTTGCCATGTGAGGTTGTCTGTAGTTCTATTTCACCTAGAGCTGTAAATTTCAAAGGAGAATAAGATAGTCCATGCAAACTCTTAGAGGAAAATCTTCAGGCTTTGGTTCGGAACCGCATCATGAGCAGGACCGTGACAAAAGTAATAGGCCAAAATGCGCAGGCCAGAAACCCAGCGCTTCTGACAGCAATACTCCGCCCACCGCTTTCCTGTTGCTCGATATAGGTCAAAGTAGCGGCCATAGCGGCTACCAGGAAATACGTCGTCATTAAAAAAATTTCGAGAAACATCTTACTTTCCTCCGGTCATTTACCTAGAAGGAAGCTTTTCTACTGAACACGAGTAATTAAAAAATACAACACTTTACAATGTTATGACGCGGGGCCCCACCCCAAGCTTCCAATAAATCACAGGCCTTTCGAATGACTGAATACGCCATCAAAAACCATGTCGTTCCGTTAGTACAATGTTAACATTTTAGACGGATTGTTTACGTTTCGCAATACTGGAGTCTTTTTTGAAAGTTGTAATCGCCCCCTAAGACCGCACAAATCACGATATTTCTGGCAATTCCCGGCATAGGTGTGATTTCGCGCAAACAAGAAATGACCAATTCATCTTGCGGGGCGTATCAGTCTATATCCGTTCAGATAACGGCCCATACGTCATTGCCGAGGCCGTCTGAGGCTGGATCAAGGCGATAGACGCCAAGACGGCCTAAATCACTCTGGGAAAACGGATACCGCAAAAGTTTCAACGGCGAATGCGCGACGAATTGCTGAACGGCGAAACCTTCTACTCGCTGCGGGAAGCCCAAGTTATTATCGAAAGATGGAGAAACCACTACAACACCAAACGACCCCATCGTGCATTGGGTTACCGCCCACCTGCGCTAGAAGCCAACGCACCGATGGACCAAAGGCCAATCATGCACTAACTTTCAATCTGGACCACTCAAGTGAGGCTACTCACTCAAAGCATACCAGCTATTTACGCATCCAGAAAAACATCGGATTTGCCCCTACTTAAGGCACAGACATCTATGTATAATGGGCAGCATATGTCGATTGGCAAGAGGCCTGCACTAACATGAAAATTGCTCTCTGGCAAACAGCTCCTGATAGTGATGTCGCGTCCTGTCTATCACGTCTTGGTGCGGCCGTCGCCGAGGCGGCTGACGCTTCTGCTGAGCTTTTTGTCACCCCTGAAATGTTCATCGGCGGATATAACATCGGGGCTGCCGCAGTTTCCAAAAACGCGGATATCTATGACGCGGTGCATAAAAAGCTTTGTGATCTTGCCGCTACGCATCAAATCGCCTTGGTCGTCGGGTTGCCCACACCCCACACCGGCCTGCCCTTCAACAGTTGCCTTGCCATAGACAAAACAGGCATTCAGCGCGCGCTCTATCACAAAGCCCATCTGTTCGGCGGTGTGGACCGCGCGCAATTCTCAGGTGGAAACACCCTATCACCTGTGTTTGATCTGGGTGGTTGGCGGGTCGGCCTTGCGATTTGCTATGACATCGAGTTTCCAGAGCTTGCGCGCGACCTCGCCTTGCGCGGCGCTGAACTTATCGTCACGCCCACCGCGAACATGGAACCCTTCGACAGCGTTGCAACGCGCCTTGTCCCCGCACGCGCTGAAGAAAACGCCATCTACGTTGCTTACTGCAACTATCTGGGGACGGAAGGCGCTTTCGATTACAACGGCTTATCCTGCATTTGCGGTCCTGACGGAGATGATCTAATCCGTGCTGGAAAAAGCAGCACCGGCCTGTTCTACGCGACACTTACCCGCGACACCTTGCAGGCCGTCCGGCAAAAGCAATCCCACCTGCTTGACCGCAGGCCCGACCTATATGGAAAGCCCACATGAAACCTGTAACTGTTTTTGGCCCAGACTTCCCCTTTGCCTATGACGACTGGATCAGCCATCCCTCAGGGCTTGGGTCACTGCCAGAAAGCGCCCTGGGCGCAAAAGTAGCAATCATCGGGTCCGGTGCAGCAGGTGTCATTGCCGGATATGAATTGATGAAACTGGGCCTGCGCCCCGTCTTGTTTGAATCCGGTCAGTTTGGCGGCAGGCTCCGCTCGCAACCGTTTGAAGGAGTAGACGGCGTCATCGCAGAGCTGGGCGGCATGCGCTTTCCGGTTTCTTCGACGGGCTTTTATCACTACGTCAACCTGCTTGGACTGGAAAGCGCGCCCTTCCCCAATCCGCTTACTCCTGCTGCGGGCTCTACCGTAATCGACCTGCTGGGCGAGACACATTATGCGAAAACCCTCGCCGATCTGCCGCCGCTTTTTGCCGAAGTGGCGCAGGCCTATGATGCGGCTTTGGAAGAGGGTGCGAATTTTACGGCGCTCAAACAAGCCATCCGTGACCGTGACATCCCCCGCATCAAGGAAATCTGGGACCCGCTAGTTCAGGCATGGGATGAACGGACTTTCTACGATTTCGTCGCCTCGTCGGATGCGTTTCAGAAGCTTTCGTTCCATCACCGCGAGGTTTTCGGACAAGTCGGGTTCGGAACTGGCGGATGGGATTCAGATTTCCCCAATTCAATGCTGGAAATTCTACGGGTCAATGTCACGGAATGCGACGATCACCAGCGCTACATTGTGGGCGGTGTTGAACAGGTGCCGCGCAATCTTTGGACCCACCGCCCTGATACGCTGACCCATTGGCCCGCGGGCACTAGTCTGGCCAGCCTCAATGGCGGTGCAACACGCAGTGGTGCTGCACGCATTCGTCGCCAGTCACAGACAACAATCGAAGTCACCGACAAATGGGGGCGCGCAGAAGATTTCGAAGCCGTTCTGGTCACCTGTCAAAGCCACCTTTTGTCCACTCAAATAGACACCGAAGAGTCGCTGTTTTCGCAAGACCTTTGGATGGCACTGGACCGCACGCGCTATATGCAATCGGCCAAAACGTTTGTGATGGTGGATCGCCCGTTCTGGAAGGACAAAGACCCTGAAACCGGTCGGGATATCATGTCGATGACATTGACCGACCGGATGACGCGCGGCACCTATTTGTTTGACAACGGGCCAGACAAACCATCGGTGATTTGCCTCAGCTATTCGTGGATGACAGATGCGCTCAAGGTTCTTCCGCTGCCGACGGGCAAGCGCGTGGAACTGGCGCTCTCGGCTTTGAATAAAATCTACCCGACGCTTGATATCCGAAGCCATATTCTGGGGGACCCGATCACCGTGAGCTGGGAAGCCGATGAGAATTTCCTTGGCGCTTTCAAAGGGGCTTTGCCCGGACACTACCGCTACAACCACCGCATGTTTGGCCATTTCATGCAGCAAAATATGCCTCCGGAGCAGCAGGGCATTTTTATCGCCGGAGATGGTGTCAGCTGGACACCTGCTTGGGTCGAAGGGGCTGTCCAGACCTCGCTGAACGCCGTGTCAGGCATCATCAACCACTTCGGCGGCGTGTCCCACCCTGACAATCCGTCTCCCCGTGACGCATATGAGGAATATGGCCCGCTGACCTTGATGAACTAGTTTGCATAGGGAGGCGGTCCGCCCGTCGAACACAGCACCGACAACAGACAGGTCCAGCTTGACGGGGTCGACGCTGTCCAGCTTTCGATATTATCGACGCTACGCGCGTCATGTGCGATGATCCCGCCTTTGGCGAGCGTGTATTTACGCATCCCAAGCCCCATGCCCGGCTGCTGTTCAAACCGCGCCAAAGGCAGGGTGGCGTCAAACAGATCGCGCGCGCGCTACCCCTCACCGCGGGCATGGTGGTCCATCACTGTCACCATTATTTCAGGGTAGGCAAAGCCGGTCATGGCACCGTCAGCGCCGCGCATCATTTCCTCTGGCAGGAACAGGCCCCCGTTGCCGCACAGGATCGAGATGCGTTTGTTCAGCACGCCTTCGCGGCGCAGGTAGCTGATCTATCGATGCGGTATCCAAAGAGTATACATGAGATACGCCCGATCAATATCCACTGCGGGAATTCAACCAGCCTTGCCATTACGCCCAATCAGAAGGGATGATTTATGTGCGAAATGATCGATTCACGTACTTTTTTGAGATGCAGCTTCATTGCCTCTGCTGCATTTTCGGATTCACCGCCGGTTATTGCGTCGATGATCGCGAGGTGTTCATGACACCCCGGCACGAACCGGTCGGGAATTGACCCTTGGTCATACATACGTGTCTTGACCTTCAATCCCTCAATCAACTCGGTCAGCAACCGCGAGCCCGCCCTGCGTGCAATCGCAAGATGTAGTTGCGCATCCAGCGCATAATGCGCCTCTGAGTCAGGACGAGGCCCATCCAAAAACGCAATAATACGCGCCCTTAACTCCAACAAATCATCAGGATCAACCTTGTTGAGCGCGGCCTTCCGGGCGGCCTCACATTCCAGAAGACTGCGCACGTGCAGGATCTCCATGATGTCAGTCAGGGATATACTGTTCACCACCGGCGTCCCCGAAGGGGTACGCGCAGCGAACCCTTCACTGATCAATTGGCTGATCGCCTCCCGCACCGGCGTACGCGACACGCCCAACCGATCCGCAAAGCTTTTTTCTCGAAGGGGTGCACCTGGCTCTAGCGTACCGTCGAGGATCATCGCCTTCATCCGTTCGTACGTTGAAGTGCCCAAAGTTTGTGCAGTGTCGGTCATGCCATCCCTCCTGATTTCACGCGACCAAGCGGTCTCGTGCACGCGGTATCTTCCAAGCTGTGCAATTTGGTATACACTCGGTATTTCAATATACGAAATTCAAACGGCGGGCACCACATGAAAGACTCAGTTTTCGATACACTCATTCGCGGCGCTACTGTGGTGCATGCGGGCGGCACCGGCATTTCCGACATCGGCATCCGCGCCGGTGTCGTTGCGGCCATCGGAACCGACCTGCCCGGCGGCGCGCCCGTGCAGATTGACGCAAGCGGTCTGATCGCCCTGCCTGGCGGCGTTGATACGCACTGCCATATCGAACAGGTATCCGGCGCAGGCTTGCTGAATGCCGATACATTTGAAACCGCCACACGCTCCGCTGCGATGGGCGGCACCACCACTGTTGTTTCATTCGCAGCCCAGCACCCCGGCCACAGGATCGCCCGCGTAGTGGAAGATTATGCCGCCCTCGCCCGTAAGGGATCACTGATCGACTATGCGTTTCACATGATTGTCGCAGAAACCGCGCATGGCAATCTTGACGATGACATTCCCGAGATGATCGCAAAGGGACATCGATCGATCAAAATCTTCACGACGTATGACAAAGTGCGGCAAGACGACAAATCGATCCTCGATATTCTTGCCGTGGCGAAACGTGACGGCGCGCTTGTTTGTTTCCATGCCGAAAACGATGGGTTGATCCGTCACATGACCGAAAAGCTGCTGGCCGAAGGCAAGACCGCGCCAAAGTATCACGCCGCATCCCATCCTCGCCTGGCAGAGATAGAGGCCATCGACCGCATGTGTCGCTTTGCCGAATTCACCGATGCGCGCATCATGATCTTCCACGTCTCGACCCGCGAAGGCGCCGAGGTTGTCCGTGCCGCCAAAAAGCGCGGCGTGCAGGTGCAGGCGGAAACCTGTCCGCATTACCTGTTCATGACAGAGGACATTCTGGAGCAGGACAACCCTGCCCGCTTCATGTGCTCCCCACCGCAACGCACACGCGATGACCAAGACGCGCTATGGGATGCTATCTCCGACGGCACAATTGGTCTGGTTACCTCCGATCATGCGCCCTATCGCATGGATGAAACCGGCAAGTTTGCCAACGGCACGGATGCACCTTTCAACAAGATCGCCAACGGTATGCCGGGGCTAGAGACGCGCCTGCCACTGATGTTCAACGCGATGGTGAGTGAAGGGCGTATGGATCTGGACACCTTCGCCCAATTGACAGCCACAGCCCCTGCCGAAGCTTTCGGACTGGCGCGCAAAGGGCGCATTGCAGAAGGCTATGATGCAGACATTACCCTGTGGAATCCTGATCTCTCATATACCTATGGCGCGAACGATCTGCACGACAACGTGGGCTACAACCCGTTTGAGGGAACCACTGTGCGCGGGATGCCTGTCAGCGTTCTCTCTCGCGGTCGCATGATATTACAAGACCGCTCCCTTACAGGAAAGGCAGGTGACGGCGCATGGCAGACAATGACGCCCTCCCCTTACAAATAATGCGGTAGCTGCTTCATATCGGCACAGAAAAGCCGGAACCGACGGACAGGCAGTCCAACCTGTGAATTCACGCAGGATCAAGCATCATCATTCGCACAGCGCCTGCTGCGCCGAACGCGGCGATGCGCCTGTACTTATTTCAGCGATGCCACTAGAAAAAACCTGTTGAATAACATGCAAGCGGCTGGGATTGATTGACGTTATGACCCTGATAGGAATCTTGGCATCCCACAGATGTCCCGCCACAGATACGAGCGAAAGAATGTCAGGACTTGCGCCGTCGCTGTGCGGTGGTATCGCGGCATGATACCTTTGTTCGAACCAGCCATTGGCATTTGCCGCTTTTCGTTCTGCGGCAAAGGGGATTGGCAGACGTCTCGCGCAGCCAAAACCACCTCTGAAATCCAAAGCATGCGCGATCAAGTTGCCGCCGAGCTTTATGCACCCAGTCGCATGGAGCTGCGGTTCTTTCTGTTCGAGAACTTCCTTCTGCCTTCGCTCAGATCACAATCCGACAAAAACTTCATATGTTTGATTTTGACATCGGACATCATGCCCAAGGCTTACCTTGAGCGATTGCACGACATCTGCGCTGATGAGCCAAACCTCGAACTGCTGGTTTCGTCTGAACTAACTGTTCACAAGGCGTTGTGGCCGCGACTTTCCGAATTGAATGCGGCTGCCGGACGGCCATTGGTCAATTTTAGAATTGATGACGATGACTGCCTGTCACACGATTATATTCAAGAATTGCGGAGCTTTATGATCCGGCTCGGTGACCGCTTGCCGATCAGCTATTCCCGCTCGAAGGGGCTCGTTATTACAAACTATGCCGCAGACAAAGAGATGTTTGTTTATCAAGCCAATCTGCCCTTCAACAGTATGGGAACCGCAATTCGCGTTCATGGGGAACGCACAATATTTTCATTTGGCCACAACGCCTTACACAAACGATTTCCGGCGATCGTCGACAATTCTGGCATGGGCTACATCTCCATCAAAATTGATGGGCACGACTCTGAACCGATTAGCATGTCGATGCCCCATATTAGGAACAGCCATGTCCCGATTGAAGAGAACGAGACCGAGGCTATCCTTGCGAAATGGTTTTCTTTTCTGAGTGATGACACCAGTTCACGCTATGAGGTACTGATAAACAAAATCCATCACGCTGCGTCGTTGTCAAAGTCGCTCCGATCAACTTGATTTCGGCAGCCCGATTATTGGGAAACGCTCCTCTGGCTGCCGGGGCTATTCTGGAGAATACTGGTGTCACTTGGATTTAGGACAAAGCGAGTAGCAGATTGACCCGGGTCTTCAGCATCTTCGAAAGGATCGGCCTTGGTGGTGGTGGCAAAGTCAAAGCCGTCATTCGCCGCATGAACGCCCTGTCTGAAATGGCTGATCTTGACGCAATTTTGTTGAACCTCGATCACAGCCTCAACCAAAAACTCAATTTTGCCGAGCTTCAGTCCAATGGCACGATTGCCCCCAATCTGCGCTGCCTGACTTTGCCGGAAGCCTGTGAAGGCGCGGCCATCAAAGCCGGGATTGCCCCCTTCGACGGTTTCCCCGAGTTTGACCAGACAGAAACCAAAGGAAAAAGAACCATCTACTCGCTGAATGGCGTGCCGGTGATGATCGACAGGACAAAGCAAACCCTGATCGGGGCGATGACCAAACGGACGGTTACAAACGATGACAGCGCGCGTTTATACACGCTTATCAACGGGTCCCTTCATCAGCTGATTAAGCCGAACGCGGACGGCACCGTTGAAACGACAAATTATGTGAATTCGCGGCCTATCTGCTGGACCAAATCAAAAGACCGCAAGTTCGTGATCGGCAAGAACCTGATTACCGACACCATCTGCAGAATGGAGCGTATCTATGGTCAAAATCTATTCGAGATGATTGACTGGGACCACTCAGTGATTTTCTTTGACGGCATTACTTCGGCCTACCTTGCCCCCGTGACGAAAGGACAGCGCGCTCTATTCTTGCACGCAGACCACCGTGGCCCTGATGGCAACATCGTTCCGCGTTCAAAGTATTTGATCGAGAACTTCAAAGGCGAGGCGATCATTACCTCGACCAATGTTCACAAGGCGCAGATCGAAAAAGACGTGACTCCCTCTGCCGAAGTCCATGTGATCCCGCACTTTTGCGAACGGAGCCAAACGCTTGGGCAAGAACGGGAACACTTTGTTACCGTGTCGCGGCTGGAGCTGACCGGCAAGCCCATCCATGAGTGCATTGAAGCATTTTGCAGAGTGATGGATGAATTTCCCGATGTCGATTATTTGATCTACGGCACGGGCTCCGGTCAGCAAAAACTGGAAGCACAAATCGCTCAGCTGGGCTGTGGTGACCGCGTGAAATTGGCAGGATACACAACTGACCCACTGGCGATTTTCCAGGGCGCGCTGGCATCAGTCTATCCAACGACGACCGAAGGGTTTGGCCTTTCGATCCTCGAAGCCCTTTCCAATGATTGTCCGGTGATCTCTTACGATGTCAATTACGGCCCCCGCGAAATGATTGATACCGGAAGAAACGGCGAGCTTGTGCAGCCCGGAGATATTGATGCCATCGCAGAGGCAATGCGCCGCGTGCTTTTGGATCCGCTGCGCTACCAGCGCGAAGTAGGGAACGGGCTGGAGCGCTACACCCGTGAGGCATACGTAGCCAACTACCGCGCCATTGTAGACAAGCTCGCGGCTGCTGCGCCACCGGTGTGACGCGGTCCGATAATTGCCGTCAGAAATCAAGCCTTGGAACCCGTATCGCGACAAAGCTCTCTTTGTTGAATAGCTGCACCCAGACGCTGCAATTGCCAGCAATACACCGGTCTGTAACAACATCGCTTTCGATCCTAAGCGGGCCATGGCGTGGCACCCGTTTAGAGCGTCAGAAAGTTTGCCGTGAGGTTACACTTTTCTACGGATGAGGCCGTGCTAACATCCTCTGGTCGATACGTTTCCACTGCCAGCGCGACACTGTGAGCCATGCCTCACATGGTGGCACGGAACAAACCCAATGAAAGAAATTTATTATGTCTTTGCCAAAGACCTACCTGCAATTGCTGTCCACGTTGACCGAAGCCGGCGAACTACAAATGCATTTTGCTGAAAAAGAAATGCCGACACCCGGCCCTGACGAAGTGCTCGTGCGCGTCGAAGCGGCGCCGATCAACCCGTCCGATCAGGGTGTGATGTTTGGCTGGGCTTCAATGGACAAAGCAACAACAACCGGCGCAGGGGCCGCGACAGTTCTAAAAGCGCCCGTTTCAGAGCACGGCATGAGGGTCATGAAAGCCCGTATCGGGCAAGACCTTGCTATCGGGAACGAAGGCAGCGGGACAGTTGTTGCCGCAGGTGAGAATGCTCAGGGCTTGATGGGAAAGCTGGTCGGCGTCATGGGCGGCGAAATGTATGCCCAGTACCGCTTGATCAAAGCAGTCATGTGTTTGCCGCTTGGTCCTGACCATACAGCCAAAGACGGTGCGGCCTGCTTTGTGAACCCGTTGACTGCGTTGTCGATGGTCGAAACCATGCGTTTGGAAGGTCACACAGCGCTGGTTCATACCGCGGCGGCGTCCAACTTGGGCCAAATGTTGAACCGCATTTGCCAAGCGGACGGTGTGCAGCTGGTCAATATTGTGCGCTCTGCGGCGCAAGAGAAAACTCTGCGTGATATGGGGGCAACCCATGTTGTCGACAGCTCAAAAGACAGTTTCATGGCTGACCTGATTGATGCGATCCACGAAACAGGCGCGACGCTGGCCTTTGATGCGACAGGCGGCGGGCGTCTCGCCTCTGACATCCTGAGCGCGATGGAAGCTGCTGCGGCACGCACCCCCGGTGCATACAGCATTTACGGCTCCGTAAAGCACAAACAGGTCTACCTTTATGGAGGTCTGAACACATCAGAAACAACGCTGACGCGCGGATACGGTATGGCATGGGGCGTGGGTGGCTGGCTGTTGCCCAACTTCCTTGGGCGCGTCGGACAAGAAGTTGCAGGCCGCATGCGGGCACGTGTGGTCAAAGAGCTGACCACGACATTTGTGAACGAATACTCGGATGAGATTTCCCTTACAGACGCTCTGCAGGCAGATGTTGTAGCGCGCTACAGCGCGAAGAAAACAGGCGAAAAGTTCCTGATCAACCCACAATTGCCGATCTAATCGGAAGCTGGAAAAACCTGTTCCGATGCATGTTCCAATGCGTCGGAGCAGGTACAACAGCATTTGCGGTGTGTCATGGACCGGACGACCCACGAGGTCTTGGTATGGCGGCTATCGAACACGCTGGACGCCATCATCAAACGTCCATTCAGCCGCCAACGCCTCGCCTTAGCCGGTTGTACCGACACGTCGCAAGAACGCCTTTGTCCGAGGATCTTGCGGTTCTTCAAGAAGCTGACGGGGCGGCCCTTGCTCTACGATCTGCCCATCGGACATAAAGATGATCCGGTCGGCTATTTCACGGGCAAACTGCATCTCGTGTGTGACGATCAACATCGTCTGGCGCTTTTCCGCAACGCGGCGCATCAGGTCCAGCACTTCGCCTACCCATTCAGGGTCAAGCGCCGAAGTGGGCTCATCAAACAACATCAAATCAGCATCCAACGCCATGGCGCGACCGATCCCGATACGCTGCTGCTGCCCACCAGACAGTGCTGCGGGATAAGAGTCGGCTTTATCGATCAAGCCAGTCTCGCGCAGCGTCTCATCGGCGCGCGCGATGGCGTCAGCTTTGGATTGGCCTTTGACCGTAATGAGCGCCTGTGTGATGTTTTCGCGTGCTGTTTTGTTGGCAAAAAGCGCATAATTTTGAAACACGAATGACGTGCGGCGGCGCAGCGCCAGAACTTCCGACCGCGACGCATTAGCAGGATCAACCGTCAGATCACCAACCCGAATGGACCCGCTGTCGGGGCGATCCAGATAGTTCAAACACCTCAGGAGCGTAGACTTACCGGTACCGGATGGACCAATTACGACGACACGCTCCCCCGCTTCGATATCCAGCGAGATATTCTTCAGAACGGATGTGTCCCCGAAAGACTTGTTCAGCCCAGTGACTGATATGGCAGCGTTGGATGTCATCTTGCGTATGCCTTGTTAAGATAGGTCTCTAGATGGCGCTGCGCGAATGACAGTGCCTCGACCATGATCCAGTAGATGGCAGCGACGACCAGAAAGGCTTCAAAGTAGAGGAAACTGCCCGCAGCTTCTTTCTGTGTCGCGCCCATCAACTCGGTGACACCCAGCGTAAACGCCAGCGATGTGCCTTTGATCATGTCGATGAAGTAATTCACCAGCGTCGGTGCAGCCACACGCGCCGCTTGTGGCAGGATGATGTGGCGCATCATCTGGACTTGGGTCATGCCCACCGCTTGGGCGGCCTCCCACTGGCTGCGGTCAACACCAAGGATCGCTGCGCGGATGCTTTCAGCCATATAGGCAGAAAAGTGTAGCGTCAGGCCCATGATCGTGGCGGTGACCCCGTTGATGGTGGTCAAAAACGCCAATACCTGTGGCAAGCCGTAGTAGAACAGGAAAAGTTGCACCAACAGCGGCGTGCCACGGAAGAAGCTTATGAAAAGACGTACAAAGATGTCGAGCACTGGCACACGGAACACCCGTTCAACCGCCATGACAGAGGCCAGTATGAGTGCGAAAAACATACCAACCAAAGACATGAACAGCGTCAGCGGCACATAGCCCAGCAGAACTGGCACCAAGTCCCACATGTATTGAAAGTCCAGTGCTCGCATCAACTTACTCCGCGACTGTAATGTCTGTGCCGAACCACTTGTCAGAGATCTCGGCCAAAGTGCCGTTCTCTTTCAGGGTGACAATGGCGGCGTCGATCTTGTTGCGCAGCTCAACCCCTTTGTCATCATTGCGGAACGGCAGCGCGTTGCGGATCTGACTGAACGGCTTACCAGCCAGCGCCAGTGGCAGCGGGCTTTCAGCGATCAACTGGGCAGAGGACACACGATCCATGACAAACGCATCGACGCGGCCAAGGGCCGTGTCCTGCGCGATATTGCTTTCGTACGTGCGGATGTCGATTTCACCGGCGTTCGGCAGCTCGCTCAGCAATTGCTCAAAGTTTGAGCCAAGGTTGACCGCAACCGTCTTGCCGCTCAGATCCTCCACACTGGCGATTGTATCCTCATTACCCGATTTCACCACGACCTGCGCCCCGTCAAAGACGTAAGGCTGCGAGAACGCGAACTTTGCCTCGCGTTCGGGTGTGATGGTGATCTGGTTGGCAATGGTGTCGATACGGCCGGATTCCAGCGCGCCGATAAGACCGGAAAAGGACATCGTGACAAAATTGACCTCATCCCCGGTTTCCGCGGCGATTGCGTTGATGAAATCAACTTCAAAGCCCTGCAGCTTGTCCAACTTGACAAAGGTGAAGGGGAAATAGCCACCCGACATCCCGACGTTGATCGTTTCGGCCTGCGCTGCGCCAAATGAAACTGACAAAGCGATTGCTGTAGCTGCGACAGAAATTTTCATAATTTACTCCATACTTTCAAAAGTCAGGTAACACGCGCAATCGCCGCTTCAATGGGGCCGACACCAACAAGTCTATCGTGATAGCGCTTTGGGATTGATTGGAACGCCGTTCTTTGTGACCGGCATTTAAAAGAATAAAATTGATCACCCCTGTTCCGCGTCGTCAAATCAGATGGATGCCGCCCCGGCAGGTCATGCGGGTAATTGGGGCATTAGGCAGTCGGGTGAGTCGGGTAGTCGTGGGGGAGCACCGCTTTTAGCGGCTGCCTCAAACCAGCTATAGACGCAGGAACCGGGGCACAGCAGTATGGTCGCCAAACCGGCCCGAACCAGCAGCGGCTGACAGAACCCCCACCTGAAAGGCACCCCATGAGCGCATTCGACGAAGACTTGTTCCTGAAAGGGCTAGAGCAACGCAAAGCCACGTTAGGCACTGACTACGTAGAGAAAAATCTGGCCGCGGCGGATGAGTTCTCCCGCCCGTTTCAAGAGGCCATGACGGCATGGTGTTGGGGTTTTGGCTGGGGAGACGATGTGATTGACCCGAAAACCCGCAGCATGATGAACCTGTCAATGATCGGTGCTTTGGGAAAGATGCACGAATGGGAAATCCATTGTCGTGGCGCGATAAACAATGGCGTCACCCAAGACGAACTACGCGCAATCATTCATGTCATCGGCATTTATTGCGGCGTGCCTCAGGCTCTGGAATGCTTCCGCGTTGCACGAAAGGTGTTGGAAGCAGACTGAGGTATCGCCTGCCCCACCGCAGCTTGTCGGCGGGCAAATCAGCTGCTCTGATCGACGATCCGGCCATCTTCAAGGGTGACGATACGGTCTGCCTGATCAAGGATGCGGTTGTCGTGGGTGACCATTACGGTGGTCGTGCCCCGCTCGCGACCCAGCCGCTTGATCAGTGCGACGACATTGCCGCCGCTTTCGCGGTCCAGCGCGGCGGTCGGTTCATCTGCAAAGATCACATCGGGATTGCCGACCAGCGCCCGCGCCACTGCAACGCGCTGTTTTTGCCCGCCTGACAGATTGGCAGGTAGGTAATCCAAGCGGTCCCCCAGCCCCAGCAACCCAAGAACATGGCTTGCCGCCGCGTCCGTCTGTTCGGGGGGGAGTGTTCCGTGCACCTGCAATCCCATCACCACGTTCTGGCGCGCCGTCAGACTGTTGTGCAAGTTATGCGCCTGAAACACAAATCCCAGCCGCCGCCTGAGCGAGGTAAGCAAGGCGCCATTCGCCCCGTTCAACTCATGGCCAAGCAGGTGAACCGAACCGTCCTGCACTTCGCGCAGGCAGCCCAACAGGGTCAGCAATGTCGTTTTGCCAGACCCTGACGGCCCGACCAAAACGGTCAGACTGCCCCGTTCGACCTCAAGGTTGATGTCGAACAAGGCCTGTTTTTTCGCCTCACCCGTTCCGAACCAGTGGTTCAGGTTTTGCGCAGCGATCGGGTATGTATTTTGCCTCACCATCTCAGAACAATTCCGCTGGATCGGCTGCAGCCAGACGCCGGGTCGCAATTGTACCCGAAAGCGCGCACGCCACGATCGTCCCGACGAATACCGACACCGCCATGCCAAGGGTCATTTTCAGCGGCAGCGTTGTCGCCGCCGCCATCCCCGTAAGAATAACAGTGCCGACAGCAAAGCCGGGGACGAAACCGAAAACGCCCAGAATAACGGCCTCTTCGATTACGATCCCCAGAAAGAACAGATGACTGTATCCCATAGCTTTGAAGGTGGCGTACTCTCGCATGTGGTCTGACACGTCCGTGGAAAGCACCTGATAGACAATCACCAGCCCGACAAGAATACCGATGATGACGCCAAAGCCAAAGATGATACCCGTCGGCCGCTTGGTCTGCTGGTAAGAGAGGTCTTCCAGACCCGCATTTGCGTAGCTACGTATCCGAAGCGTTTTATCCGAGATCAGCGTGCGCAGGCGCACCGCCACCTGCTCCGGATCAGCACCCGGCCTTGTTTTCAGCAAGATATGATCCGGCGCCGAAGAGGAGCGCGCCCCGAAAAGCGTCAGAAACGTCTGGTCAGACACCATCATATAGCCATCCCCGCCAAACCCGCCGCCGCCTGCGAACGTGTCATAAAGCGTTAGCGTGTTGCCGGAGACTTCGAAAGACAGCGGCGTCTGTGGTCGGATCGAGGCAGCCTCTTCGCGCGGCAAGCCACGGCTGAAACGGTCGATCAGACCAGCCCCCTGAAGCTGTAACACTGCACTTTTGGTCGCAATATCCGGCGATAGGAACCTGTTTTGGGTCGGATCAACGCCATAGGTCGTCAAGCCCAGCGTCTTATCCGTGCGTTGCCATGGGACATTGCCGATAAACAGGCCCGTACCCGCTTCGACATCTGCGTCCGCCAGTGCTTGCAGCAGCCATTGGCGGGCGACATTGCCTCCCTCGGTCATTGAATTCGCGTCACCGGCCGATATCATGATATCGGCCGTGAAGAACTCGTAGGGCTTAAGCGTCGCTGTGGACATCGAATTCATGATGCCAAGCTGCACAAAGACCAGCACATTGGCAAACGCCACACCAGCCAGTGCGGCGGCAAAGCGCGGGCGGCTGTGCGTCAGTTGCAACCAGCCGATTGGCAAGCGGCCCAATAGCGCATGCAAAAGACGGGTCATTGGCGTGTAAATTCATGGGTGTCGATGCGGGCGATCACCTCAAGATTGGTAAAGCGCGACGCGATCACAGACGAGGCCGCGTCCAGCTCGACCATGACCCTGATCACCCGCGCATCGGTGTTGGCGGCGGTGTCGTCGGACACAAGCCCCTGTCGCCCCACAGTCAGGCCAATGAACGCAACCTTTCCCTGAAACGTCTGGCCCAGCGCGGTCGAGACCAGTTCAACCGGTTGTCCGGGCTGCACCTGAACGATGCGGTCCTGATAAATCTCGACTTCAGCCATCATCTGATCGGTGTTGCCCATTTCCATGATGCCTTCGGCTGGCGGGCGCTGGCCGGGTGTGGCGTGGATATCCAGCACCGTCCCCGTGATGGGTGCCAACACGTCAGCCCGCGCCAGGTCACGGCGGGCACGGGTCAGATCGGCCTGTACCGCATCAAGGTTGCGGGCCGCGACGATAACATCCGGTTGCTCCTCTACAGCGACCGCAGCGTAGCGCGCCAGTGTCGCCTCGGCTTTCGTGACGGCCGATGCGGCCTGCTGAGCAGCGGCCGTCAGGGTATCGAGTGTTGCGCGTGTAGTGACACCGCGATCAAACAGGGATTTGGCCCGCGCCAGATCCGCATCGGCCTCCGCAGCGGCGCTAAGCAGTTGATCCAGCGTCGCTTGCGCCTCGTCGCGGCTGTTCTGCACAGCCACACGGGTTTGCATCAAGGTCGCCTCGCGGATCGCCACAGCCGCCTCTGCCTGCAGAACCGCACTTTGCAGCACTTCGTGGTTATCGAGCCGCGCAACCGGCATGCCCCTCTCCAGCCTCTCCCCTTCGATCACCAGAATTTCGGCCACACGGGCATCTCCGGCGCCGTAAGGGGCCGCAACAATCGACACGTCTCCGCGCGGCAAAAGACGGGCCAAGCCGATGACATCGGTGACACGCATGGTTTCGACCATATCCTGAGGCAGCTCGATCTCGGGCGGCAAAGCAATCGGCGAACCGGATCCGCCGCCCGGTTGCAGCCCTGTCACCGCATAGAACTTTTGCAATCCGGGTGGCTGATAATACATCCCGATCACGGCCCCTGTGAACAAAAACACAGGGATAAGCAGAACCAGAAGGTAACGTTTGTGGAACTTGCGGCGCGGCCCTGGTTTTGCGGTGCCATCTGCCCCGTGCCTGACGATCTCAAGCGGCAGACCTTCAGTCGACTCGTCGTTCATTTGCTATCCGATCCTGTCGGCGTCCCGATATTGCGCTGCGCCAGCGCTGTTTGGGCACGTTCATATTCACAATACACTATGTAAAGCCTACTGCGACCGATACAACAGCGGCTTCGCTTCCCGACCCGAAGAACAGCTCGGCTATCTTGATGAAAAATAGTTCATCGGGAGCTTCAGGTAAGCCCGCCCGTTATCCTCGGGTGCCGGAAGGCGTCCTCCCCGTATATTTACCTGCAAAGCCGCCAGCATCAATTTGGGCAAGGGAAGCGTGCTATCACGCGTGTCGCGCAGGGCACAGTAGGTCGCTTTGTCTGGGTCATCATGAAAGTGGATATTTGATGCCTTATGTTCGGCCACGGTGGCAACACAGGCAGGATCACGGCCGTTCGGCGCATAGTCATGTCCGATATACACCCGCGTGGCATCCGGAAGGGCCAGAATATCCTGAATGCTCTGGTAAAGCGCTTCCGAGCTGCCTCCCGGAAAATCGGCGCGCGATGACCCGCTGTCGGGCATCATCAAGGTGTCATGTACAAATGCCGCATCACCCGCGACAAAAGTGATGGAAGCCATCGTGTGACCCGGTGAAAACATGACCCTGACCGGTACTTCTCCGACCCTGAAGGTCTCGCCGTCTTCGAACAATCGGTCCCACTGGCTGCCATCCACGGGGAAATCATCTGGCAGGTTGTATATCTCTTTCCAAAGCTGTTGAACGCCCGTGACTTTCGCGCCAATTGCCGTTGGTGCGCTTAGCTCCTTTGACAGCCAAGGTCCCGCCGAGAAGTGATCGGCATGTGGGTGGGTGTCGAGTATCCAGACAACCTCTATTCCGGTGGTCGCTACATACGTCAGGATCCGCTCTGCATTGGCAGTTGAGGTCGCCCCCGCAAGCGGATCAAAATCCAGCACGGGGTCGATGATGGCCCCTTTCATCGTCTCGGGGTCGTGGAAAACATACTGCCAACTTCCCGTTGGCGCGTCCCAAAAGGATTTTACGATCGGGTTGGACATGGGTTTTCTCCTAGATCAGCATCTGCCGATCCAACCTAGGACGGCAAACGCATTGATGTATTAACGTCGACGTACGGGCGCACTTGCCGCATCATCTCCTGCTCATTCTCGTGCCGTTCCACACGACCTGTCAACAAATTGGCGGCTCCTAATTCTACGGCAGCAGCAGCCGTCTTGATCGCCTCCCGAGGGGCGCTGGCTCTGACTGATATCAGAATTTGGGTTTGATCCTGAGAGCCCGCAACGCATTCAGGATGACAGCTACGTCGATGACTTCCTGCAGAACCGCGCCTTGCACCGGCGTCAGGTAACCCAACGCAGCGGCAATCATGCCCAGTATCGAAAGACCGATACCAGCCACAACACTTTGCAATGCGATCCGGCGCGCGCCGATGGCGATCTCGATCCCCGGCAGCAGACGGTCGAGGTGATCAACCAGCAGCACAACATCCGCCGCCTCGGCAGAGGCGGCAGCCCCGCGCGCGCCCATGGCAACCCCGATGTCCGCAGCGGCCAGTGCGGGCGCATCGTTCACCCCGTCCCCCACCATCATCACAGGTCCGTTGTTGCGTTCGGTCAGGACAAGCAGCACCTTTTGGTCAGGGGTCATCCCGGCCCGGACGGCGTCCAGGCCCAGACCCGCAGTCACCTCTTGCGCAACGGCAATGCGGTCCCCCGTCGCCAGCAAGATGCGGGCGATCCCGAGACGGCGCAAACCGGCCAACAGCGCGCCCGTACCTTCACGCAAGGGATCGGCCATAACGATATGACCGGCAAAACGCCCCTCAATGGCCACGGCCACCACAACAGATCCCGCCGCAAGCGCATCAGTATCAGGGGTCGCGACATCTGTGTGTGCTGTAACGAAGGTGATCCCCCCCACGGCAACCGCGCGTCCGTCGACAGTGCCTGTCACCCCTTCGCCGGGTGTCTCGACCATGTTTTCAGGTGGGGGCAAAGTGAGACTACGTTCTTGGGCCGCAGCGACAACTGCTTGCGCAATCGGATGTTTTGACGCCTGATCAAGCGCGGCTGCTGCCAGCAATATCTCGTCTTCTCCCATGCCGCCGAAGGTCTGGATCGACACGATCTGTGGACGTCCCTCGGTGAGCGTACCGGTTTTGTCGAGGATCATCGTCTTGATCCGCGCCAGCGCTTCAAGAGGCTTGGCCCCCTTGATCAGCACACCATAATGCGCGGCCCGCGACAGCCCCGCCACCAAAGCGACCGGCACCGCAAGGATCAAGGGACAGGGCGTCGCGACCACCAAAACGGCCACCGCGCGGATAGGATCACCAGTAAACCACCACGCGGCAGTTGCCAGACAGACCGTGACGATAAGAAACAACAACGACCAGCGGTCAGCAAGGCGCGCCATGGGTGCCTTGGACGCCTGTGCCGTTTCCACCAACCGGACAATGCCCGCATAGGTGCTGTCAGCTGCTGCACGTGTCACACGCAGGTCAAACGCATCCCCAGCATTGGTTGAACCGCTCATGACGTCATCGCCGTGCAACAGACGCACGGGCATCGCCTCACCCGTCAGCGCAGATTGGTCCAGCATGGCAGCATCACTCTGCACCGTGCCGTCCACCGGCGCCACATCCCCTTGGCGGATCAGGATCAGATCATCCGGAGCAAGATCTTCAAGCGGAACCTCAGAAAGTGCGCCGTTCTCGTGTCGCGTGGCAGTTCGGGGCACGCGGGATAAAAGGGCACTCATCTCCCGCCGTGCGCGCCCTTCGGCAAAGCTTTCCAGAAAGGTGCCGCCGGAGTACATCAGTGCGACCACCGCCGCCGCCAGCGTTTCCCCGAACACAAGGGCTGCGGACATCGACAAGGCCGCGACAATATCCAGCCCGACCTCACCGCGGGCAAGACTGCGCAAAATCTCGTACACAAGCGCGATCAGCACGGGGACCACGCCTACCGCAAAAACCGGCTTTGCTATAACCGGCAGTCCGGCAAGCAACAGAAAAAGCCCGATAACAAGCCCGGCCAAGGCAATAGCCAAAAGAGCAACCTTCAGGCGGTCCTGAAACAGCGGCCCCAACGCAACAGACTTCGGCTCCATCTAGCGCGGCTTCAGTGCTGCGAATATGTTCTCTTGCACGTCGGCAGGCAGACCATCAATAGCGCGCGCCATATCGGCAAGATCCTTGCGGGCGGCATGCAGCTGATCCAGCAACGAGACGACAACGCCAAGGGCAATATCATCCATTTCCATGTCTATGGTCAGATCACACAGCAATTCCAACCGCGAGATGTCGATCGGCAGGAAGACATATACGCCCTCCTCGCGGCGCGGTTTGACAAAATCTCCGTCGATAAAGCGCACCAGCTGCGTGTGCGTCAGCCGCGTGACGGTCGCAACGACATCGTCCTGAGAATACCGCTCGGTCATGTCGATGCTCCTTTCATCAGATCGGCTCTGGGATCAAACGTTTGAGACTTGCGCCACTCCGTCAGGAATTCCCTCAAGCTGTCATCGGCATCGGGCGGCGCAACAATCTTCAGCTCCACCCGCTGATCTCCGGGCTCCTTCTTGCCCGCGCGCGCAACCCCGCGTCCACGCAGACGCAGTATCCGTCCCGAGCTGGCATTGGCCGGAATTGTCAGCCCCACAGGGCCATCAATTGTCGGCGTCGTGACCTTGCCCCCCAAGACGGCCTCATCAATCGTGATGGGCAAAGTTAGGACAATATCGTCGCCGTCACGGGTAAATACGGCATGGGGAATCACCGAAATCGTGATCAGTGCATCACCGGCTGGTCCTCCTCCGAAACCCGATGCGCCCTTGCCGCGCAATCGCAACGTCTGGCCATCCTCGGTGCCGCGCGGGATTTTCACCGACAACCGCGCACCGTCAGGCAGGGTGATGCCGGTATCGGCGCCGCGCACGGCATCCAGGAACGGCACGCTCAGGGTATACCGTGCATCCCTGCCCGCTGCAGAAAATCCGCGTGGATCAAATCCTTCACGCCCCCCCTGACGAGCACGGTTGCGCAGAATATCGGCAAAGATATCAGCGGGATCAGCGTCCGCACCAAATCCGTGGCTTTGTTGGTAGCGGTTCTCGGGCGCGTCGGTGAAATCACGGTAGTACTGGCGCTGCGGCTGTTCGGCCCCCGACCCGTCAATCTCTCCGGCGTCAAATCGCGCGCGGCTGTCGGGGTCTTTGAGCAAATCATAGGCTGCTGAAATTGCCTTGAAACGCGCCTCTGCGCCTGCGTCATCGGGATGCAGGTCGGGGTGACTGGTGCGCACCAGCTTGCGGTAGGCTTTCTTGATCTCGTCTGCCGAGGCGGTCTTGGTCAGGCCAAGCGCTTCGTATGGGTCGTTGGACATTCGGGTTCCTTCACTTTGACCATAGTCTACCAGCAAAATCTGTGGTGTGTACAAGGCCTGCTTCGCCTGAATGCCATGCCACCACCGGCCGTTTCACTGATCCATGTTAGTTTGCAGCACGTGCGTATCCGCCTCTCTTGAACGGTTGCTCTGCGGTCGGCCTGAAAAGTACTTTGCAGGCAGGTTCGCCCATAGGTCAACATACCGAAAAACCGGCAGACAGCTGCATTTGCAAAAGCAGTCGGCCAAACCCGACATCAGCTAACCTGAATTAGTGTAAGGACGCCAGCCCTGCCTTATCACTGCATTGCGGCCATGACGTTGCACTGCAAACGCTGTGATCGCACCCCAATGACACGCCGACATTTCTGCGTGTCACATGCATGACATTTGTCACTGCTAATTTTCGGACAGTCAGTGCCGACAGGCGGTGACATACACCTTTTGATAAAAGCGAGACTGCCATGACAGACACGGATAAAGCCGGACAGGACACTTCAGCGAAACCATCTACAGAGATTAAAAAGCAATCAAAAGCCGATGCCAAAAAGCCCGCACAAGACAAAGCGGCTCCGGCAGAGAGCAAATCTGACTCTGATGATGATGACCTGTTTGACAATGTTCCTCTGTGAGCTGCTTGTGCGCGCCCCGCTTGGCCAGGCGTACGGCGCGCACTTTTAGAACTGCGGCGTCTTTCGCGTCACTTACACCTGCACCACGCCACCGGCCTTTTCGGTGGCTTGCCCTTCGAAGCTTTCCTCCGAGGCGTCCGCTTCGGCCTTTGTCTTCTGGACAAGCTGATCTTCGTGATGCGGCGGACCGTAGACCGTATAAAGCTTGAGCGGCTCATGCCCGGTGCAGAACACATTATGGTGCGCGCCGGCCGGCACCACGATCCCGTCGCCGGGGCCAATCTTGTGCGGTGTGCCGTCTATCACAAAGCGGCCTTTGCCGTCTTCGATGCGGAAAAACTGGTCGGTATCTGCGTGGATCTCTCCACCAATCTCCTGCCCCGGCTCAAGCGACATCAAAACCAGTTGCAGCTTGGTCCCCGAATAAAGAACCTGCCGGAAATTGGTGTTCTCTTCGGCCAGCTCTTCGATATTTCCAAAGTATCCATTCATGGCTTTCTCCTCAAAAGGTGCCGCCCACAAGGCAGCTATGAGGATAGTTTCTCGTACTGTGATGATGGCCGCACTGATCGGGGTTAGCGACCAATCGCGCCGGTCAATCCGTTACAAAAACCTGAGGAAAAATGACGACGTGCTAACACCGATCAGCATGTGCAACATCAGTATCCTTAAAATCGGACAGACAGCACAACTCAGAAAGTCCGCCGTAAAAATGCCCGAGACTGACAAGACGACCGATCCTACGCAGCAATCCGTCGGCGTTGTTCACGCGGTCAGGGGCGCAGTGGTGGATGTGGTCTTTGCCGATGGCGATTTGCCCGCAATCAACACGGCGTTGATTGTAGAATGGGATCGCCCTACCCCCTTGATTATCGAAGTCCATAGCCATCTGGACCTGACCTGCCTGCGCGCCGTGGCGTTCCAGTCAACTGCCGGACTGGCGCGCGGGATTTCGGTGCGAAATACAGGCGGGCCGGTTGCGGTGCCCGTCGGGACAGCCGTTCTTGGGCGATTGCTGGATGTGGTCGGCACCCCGAAAGACGACGGACCTGCGCTGCCAGAGGATACTCCGCGGCGATCCATTCACGCACAGGCGCCCACCCTGCGCGCCCAAACCCGGACCACGGAAGTGTTCGAGACCGGCATCAAAGTGATCGACCTGCTGACGCCAATGGCGCAGGGCGGCAAGGCCGCGATGTTCGGCGGCGCGGGCGTGGGCAAGACGGTTCTGGTGATGGAGTTGATCCGTGCCATGGTCGAAAAATATGAAGGTATCTCGGTTTTTGCAGGCGTTGGAGAGCGTTCTCGCGAGGGGCATGAATTGCTGACCGAGATGCGCGATTCAGGCGTGCTTGAACGCACGGTGATGGTTTACGGCCAGATGAACGAGCCTCCGGGCGCGCGCTGGCGGGCCCCGATGACGGCGCTGACAATTTCGGAATACTTTCGTGACCAAAAGCACCAGAACGTGTTGCTTCTTATGGATAATGTGTTTCGTTTTGTGCAGGCTGGTGCAGAGGTGTCCAGTCTTCTGGGTCGCCTGCCCTCCCGCGTTGGGTACCAGCCGACCCTCGCCACCGAGGTGGCCGGATTGCAGGAACGCATCGCCTCGGTGGCGGGGTCTGCGGTCACGGCAATCCAGGCGGTCTATGTTCCTGCCGATGACTTCACCGATCCCGCCGTCACAACAATTTCAAGCCATATGGACTGCGTGATTGTTCTAAGCCGCGCACAGGCCGCCGAAGGCTTCTATCCCGCGATTGATCCGTTGGGTTCCTCCTCCATGTTGTTGGATCCCCTGGTGGTTGGCGATGTGCATTACAAAGTCGCCGAGGACGTACGCCAAGCGCTGGCACGGTTCAGAGAGCTGACCGACATCATCTCTTTACTGGGTGTAGAGGAGCTGGGCGCCGAGGACCGATTGACCGTCAAGCGCGCGCGGCGGTTGCAGCGTTTCCTGACCCAGCCGTTCATGGTGACCGAAGCCTTCACTGGCACACCGGGGGCGACCGTTCCACTGGCAGAGACACTCAGCGGCTGCCGCGCCATTCTCGACGGGGTAGCGGATGACTGGTCAGAAAGCTCTCTCTATATGGTGGGTACGCTGGAGGATGCGCGAAAGAAAGAGACCGCTGCCAGCGCAAAGGAAGACGCGGCATGAGGTTGCGGATAAATACCCCGCTGGCCGTTGTGGTCGACGAAGACATCGACAGCCTGCGCGCCGAGGATGCCACCGGTGGCTTTGGCATTCTGCCCGGCCATGCCCCGTTTGTGACATCGCTTGCGATCTCGATCGTAAGCTGGCGCACTGCCGACGTAGAACATTTTTGCGCCTTGCGCGGCGGCGTGATGACCGTTGGTGATGCGTCTGACATTGAGATCGCGACCCGCGAGGCGGTGACAGGGGATCACCTCAGCACGTTGGACAGAGACGTTCTGGCCCGTTTTCAGGCAGACGCAGATAGTGAGCGGGTAGAGCACATCGAGACAATGCGCCTGCAATTCAACGCCATCCGCCACATGGTAAGCCGCTTGAAATCAGGCGCCGATGGAGGCGCGTTCAGGTGACGAACCCAAACGAAGATAACACCGACGAAGATCCGCTGGTTACCCAGACCCGTTTGCGCCGAGACCGCCGTGCACGCTGGCTGCGCGAAGGCGACATGTCGGTCGGCCGCCGCTTGGCGCAGATCGGAGTGCTGGGCTGGATATTCGTGGTGCCGACACTGGCGGGTCTGTTTCTGGGCCGCATGATTGATGCGCGGTTTGAAACCGGCATCTTCTGGAGCGCGCCGTTGATGTTTCTTGGTCTGTGCCTTGGGGGCTGGACCGCATGGAGATGGATGAATGCACGATGATTGATCTTACGACCCTTCCTCTCACCCTCACCGTTCCGGTCGGCTTTCTGGGTGGCTTTGTCATAGGTCACGGCTATTTCCGCGCGCTGCGCCAGACGACCGAGTTGATTGCCGCCGAGGGTGCGCCGCTCAAGGCGCTTGCGCTGACCCTTGGTCGCCTGTCGCTGGTGATCACCGGATTCTTCATCGCGGTTCTTGCAGGTGGCGCTGTTTTGCTGGCCGCCTTGGCGGGTCTGCTCTGTGCCAAGGCACTTATGATGCGACACATGCGAAAGGAAACGCCATGAACTCGCCGCTGGAGTCCGTCGCCTTGTTCCAGCTTGGCCCCGTGCCGATCACGCAAGCGGTGCTGACCACATGGGTGATCATGTTGGTACTGGTCGTGGGGGCCTATGTGTTGACCCGACGACTGGCGCTCATCCCGACGAAATCGCAGGCGGCGCTTGAGCTGATCGTTGCAACGCTTGATACCCAGATCACCGAAACAACAGGCGCACGCCCCGCCCCCTACCGCGCCTTCATCGGCACGCTGTTCGTGTTCATCCTTGTCGCAAACTGGTCCTCGCTTATCCCGGGGATAGAACCCCCAACCGCCCAGTTGGAAACCGATGCCGCCCTTGCGCTGCTGGTTTTCATCTCTGTGATCTGGTTCGGCGTGCGCGGCGACGGCGTTGGCGGGTACCTCAAATCTTTTGCCGCACCCAATCCCGTGATGATCCCGCTCAACATCCTGCAAAGCCTGACGCGGGTGTTTTCCATGTTCGTGCGCCTGTTCGGCAATGTCATGAGCGGCGTCTTCATCATCGGCATCGTCGCCTCGCTGGCGGGGCTGCTGGTGCCGATCCCGCTGATGGCGCTCGATCTCCTGACGGGTCTGGTGCAGGCCTACATTTTTGCGGTTCTGGCCATGGTGTTCATTGCTTCCACCGTCACCGATGGCTCGTCCGCGCAATCACTCTCTGAAAACCAAAAGGATACATAATGGACTATCTCGCTCTTGCCAGCATACTTGGTGCCGCATTTTCTGTGTCGTTCGGCGCACTTGGCCCTGCGATAGCCGAAGGGCGTGCGGTGGCCGCTGCGATGGATGCCATCGCGCGCCAGCCCGAAGCGGCAAACACCATCTCGCGCACGCTTTTTGTCGGTCTCGCGATGATCGAGACCACGGCGATCTACTGTCTGGTGATCGCGCTGCTCTTGCTTTTTGCCAACCCGTTGCTGGGATAGAAATATGACAATCGACTTCTGGGGGCTTGGATTACAAGCCGTCAACGTACTGATCCTCATGTGGTTGCTAAGCCGCGTGTTCTGGCGCCCTGTCGCTGCGGCCATCGCCAGACGTCAGGAAACGGCCCAAGCGGTTATGGAAACCGCGCAAACCAAACAGGACGAAGCCGACGCCGCCTTGGCCGAGGTATCCAAGGCCCGCGACGGGATCAAAGCCGAACGCGCCGCACTGCTGGACAAAGCACGGTCAGAGGCCGAAGCGGCAGCCAAGGCAACGCTGGCCAGCGCGCAGGAACGCGCCGAGCAAATGCGCGCAGAGGCAAATGCCGCCATTCACAAGCAAACACTGTCAGCGCAAAAGGCAAACGCCGCCGACGCGGCGGAATTATCACTCAAGATCGCCGGCAAACTGTTGGGCCGCTTGAATGGCCCAGCTGCGCACGCCGCCTTTCTGGCGCAGCTTGTCGATGCCATCACGCAAATGCCTGCCCCCGACCGCGCAGCCCTTCTGGACACTCAAACCGATATCGAGATTGTCACGGCACAGGACATCAGCGCAGAACGGGACGACATTGTGAAAGCAGTGCACAAAGCCCTCGCCAGCAAACCGGGTTTGCGTTTTGTGGTTGATCCCGCCCTGCTTGGAGGGATCGAACTGCGCGGCCCTCATTTTTCCCTGCGCAACAGTTGGCAGGCTGATCTGGTGCAAGCCAGCAAGGCGGTGATCGATGCCACATGACACGCCCAACTGGATCACCACGGCCAATGACGTTTTGCAAAAAACAACCTTCGGCCCGCGCACAGAACACCGTGGACGCGTAAAGGAAATCGGCGACGGTGTTGCGATGGTGTCAGGCTTGCGCAACGTGCGGCTGGACGAAGTGCTGCGCTTTGAGGGCGGTCAGGTCGGTTTTGCCCGCGTGCTGGACCCCGATCTGATCGGTTGTGTCCTGCTGGATGCAGTCACCGATGTGCAAGCAGGAGACGCCGTTTTCGGCACCGGCGAGATCGCGCGCGTTCCCGTGGGTGAGGCATTGCTGGGCCGTGTCGTCGATCCGCTTGGCCGTCCGCTGGATGACAAAGGACCCATCGAAAGCGACCTGTTCCACCCGATTGAACAGCCCGCCCCGTCAATCATCGAACGTGATCTGGTGACCGAGCCTGTGCAAACAGGGATTGCCGTGGTCGACACGCTATTTGCCCTTGGTCGCGGGCAGCGAGAACTGATCGTCGGGGACCACTCAACTGGCAAGACAACGCTCGCGATCGACGCCATCATCGCGCAAGCACACAGCGATATGGTCTGTGTCTATGTGGCTGTCGGGCAGAAGACTTCTAGCGTGCGGCGTGCGATTGACGCACTTCAGGCGCGGGGCAATTTCGCGCGCTGTATCGCCGTTGTCGCGGGCTCGGCCGAGGCGCCCGGCTTGCAATGGATCGCGCCCTATGCGGGCATGACCATGGCCGAGTATTTCCGCGACAAAGGCCAGCATGCGCTGATTGTGATTGACGATCTGTCCAAACACGCCGCCACCCACCGCGAGATCGCGCTGCTGACCCGTCAGTCGCCGGGCCGCGAAGCCTATCCGGGCGATGTGTTCTATATCCACGCCAGACTGCTGGAGCGTGCGGCGAAGCTGTCCAAAGAACGCGGCGGCGGTTCGCTCACCGCGCTGCCCATCGCAGAGACGGATTCAGGCAACCTGTCAGCTTACATTCCCACCAACCTGATCTCGATCACCGACGGGCAGATCGTGCTGGATGCCGCCCTGTTCCATCAAGGCCAGAAGCCTGCTGTCGATGTCGGGCTTAGCGTCAGCCGCGTCGGCGGCAAGACCCAAGCACCTGTTTTGCGCAAGGCCGCTGGCACGCTCCGTCTGGACTATGCGCAGTTTCTGGAACTGGAAGTCTTCACCCGTTTTGGCGGCATGCCCGATGGCCGCGTGCGGGCACAATTGACCCGTGGCGCGCGGATCAGAGAGGCGCTGCGCCAGTCGCAGCACACGCCGTACAGCCTGAGTGATGAGGTCGCGCTTATGCTTGCTGTGCAATCAGGGGTGCTGGACAGCGTGCCGCTTGCCGTGATCCCCGCCTTTCGTGCGGCGCTCTCGTCCATGCTGGACAAAGAGGTTCCGGAATTGGCGGTCGCTTTGGACAAGACCGGCCAGCTAGATGCTGCAATGCGTGACAAAGTGTTGGAGGTGCTCAAACAGCTCGCCACCACCCTTTCTGACGACGTAGCCGCGCCCGCAACACCATGACAGAGCGTCTGGCAGACATCAGCGCGCGGATTGAGGGCATCCGCCAATTGGGCGCAGTGGTCAACGCGATGAAGGGGATTGCCGGCGCGCGCGCGCATGTTGCCCGCAACCAGGTTCAGGCCGTCGATCGCTATGCCGCCACGATTGCAGGGGCGATGGCATCCGTCCTGCATCCGACGGCGACGGCCCGGCAAAGCAGTTCTGACACGTCTTCGGGTAAACGCGGGATGCTGGTCTTTACTGCCGAACAAGGCTTTGCCGGCACCTTCAGCGAGCGGGTTCTCGATGCCCTCGCGACAGAAGGCGCGCCCGAGTTGCTGTTTCTGATCGGCACACGCGGTGCGACCATTGCACATGAACGCGGGTTGGCGCTGCATTGGACGGCTCCTTTACCCTCACACACGCCCGGCATTCCAAAGCTGGCCGACCGGATCACAACGGCGATTTATCAAGCCGTCACTGAAGGGCGCATCACCTGTCTGGATACCTTGTTCACCGGATGGGTAAAGGGGCGCCCTGCCCTTGTCCGGAAACGATTGTTTCCGATTGATCTGGAAAACCTGCCCCCGCTCACGGCTAGGCATCCCTTGACACATTTACCCGAAGAGCCGCTGATCGCCGCGCTGGGACAAGACTATTTCAACGCGCAGGTCTGCAAGGCAGCGCTGCACGCCTTTGCCGCCGAGAACGAGGCCCGCATGGAGGCCATGACCGCCGCAGGCAGCCAAATCGCAAGCGAGCTGCTGGCTTTTCAAGCCAAACTGCGGCGCGTGCGCCAAGAAGCCATCACCGCAGAGATTATCGAGCTTGGGACCGGCGCGGCGTCAGCCGAACCAGCGCGATAACCGATGTATCTGAGCGGATGTCGCACGAGACTAACCCAGATTAATGCTGCGTCGCAGCGGGAGAGTTAGGTTGGCGCGGAAACAGGGCAGTGATCCGCCCTTCAGCCAAGGAGCTATCGTTTTGGACAGCAAACATCCCAGCAAAACAACGCCTGTCTCAAAGGCCGAGACACCTTCAAGCAACATCTATGACAAGATCGATACTGTTGCCCACGCAAACGTCGCCACGGCCACCGCTGGTGTTTCGCCGTCGGTGTTAGCCGAAGCATGGATGGATTGGGCGACCCATCTGGCTGTCTCACCGGGCAAACGGTTGCAGTTGATGCAGCAGGGTTTGCAGAATGCCCAGTCACTCTGGTCAACCAGTCTTGGCATGTCGACACCAGAGGCGCCCGATGATCGCCGCTTTGCCGGCGAGGGCTGGCAGAAATATCCGTTCAACGTCATGAGTCAGGCACATCAGCAATCGTGGCAATGGTGGCAGGACGCCATGACCGGCGTTCACGGCGTAACCCCGGAGCATGAAAACCTGATGGCCTTTGTGGCGGGACTGATTTCGGACACCACCGCGCCATCGAATTTCCCGCTGACCAATCCTGACGTGGTGTCAGCCACTGTCGCGGAGAGAGGTCAGAACCTTGTGCGCGGCGCAAAGAACCTGCTCGATGATGTGGTTGCCAGAACCAACAACACCCCCCCGACAGACCCCCAACCCTATGAAGTCGGACGCAATCTGGCTGTCACGCCCGGCAAGGTCGTCTTCCGGAATGACCTGATCGAGCTGATCCAGTATGCCCCGACAACCGGACAAGTCCGGCCAGAGCCGATCCTGATCGTTCCCGCATGGATTATGAAATACTACATTCTCGACCTTTCCGCGCAGAACTCGCTGGTCGCGTTTCTTGTGAGCCAAGGGTTCACCGTGTTCATGATCTCATGGAAAAACCCTGATGCGTCGGACCGCGACTTGGGCATGGAGGACTACCGCAGTCTTGGTATCATGGCAGCCATAGATGCAGCCCTTGCAATCACCAAAGCGCCAAAGGTTCATGCGGTGGGCTACTGCCTTGGCGGCACGCTTTTGTCGATCGCAGCAGCCGCGATGGGACGTGACAAGGATCTACGCCTTGCCTCGGTCACCCTGCTCGCCGCTCAGGTCGATTTCACCGAAGCAGGTCCGTTGCGCTTGTTTATCAACGACAGCGAAGTCACGCTGATCGAGGACATGATGGCGCGGAAGGGATATTTGTCATCCGAGCAGATGGCAGGAGCGTTTGCCCTGCTGCGCGCCCGCGATCTGATCTGGGCACCTGCGATCCGCGATTACCTGTTGGGCCATCGCGGCGATGCGTTTGATCTGATGGCATGGAACACCGATGCAACGCGGATGCCTGCGCGCATGCACTCTCAATACCTGCGTAAGTTATTTCTGAACAATGACATGTCCGAAGGGCGTTACCGCGTCGCAGGCAAAGCGATTGCCGTGTCGGATATCCGCGCGCCGATTTTTGCCGTCGGCACCGAAGACGACCACGTGGCACCTTGGCAATCGGTCTACAAAATACACCTGTTCACCGATACGGACGTGACCTTTGTGTTGACCAGCGGCGGGCACAACGCCGGTATCGTATCAGAGCCGGGCCACCCGAACCGGCACTTCCGGATGGCAGAGACGTCGGCGCATGCCACGTACCGTGATCCCTGCGACTGGACGGACGAAAACGCCGTCGAAGAAGGCTCGTGGTGGACACCTTTCGCGAGCTGGCTTGAGGCGCGGTCCGCAGAACCTGTGGCCCCCCCGCCGATGGGCACGAAAACAGGCAAATACGCCCCACTGTGCGATGCACCAGGCACCTATGTGATGCAGCGGTAGGACGGTTAAATCGGGCACGTTTCTGATGTTCCTGTCCCCCGCGACAGATGGGTCATACCCTCGGAAGCTTGACCCGATGCCCCGATAATGCAACCTCGGAGCCGACCCTGCGCGGCAAAGCACTGCGTTTCACCAGATACCGGACAGAATTACCCTATGACCAAAGCGATCCTTGTGCTGAACGCAGGCTCTTCAAGCTTGAAATTTGCGGTCTATCCAGAAGCATCGCTTGCAACGGGGGCGCTGCTGCGTGGTCAGGTCGCGGGGATCGCAACTGAGCCCACTTTCTCAGCGCGCGATGCAGCGGGCAACAGGGTGCCCGTGGGCTGCTTTGCCCAGATGGACAGCGCGACAGGATCTGACGATGTGATCCGAATGTTGCTGGACTGGCTGCAGACCCATTTTGCCGGACTGAAGATCAAAGCGGCAGGACACCGTGTGGTGCACGGCGGCCTACATTTTTCACAGCCAGCGCTGGTCACAGATACGCTGCTGGAAGAGCTTACAGCATTAATTCCGCTCGCCCCTATACATCAGCCGCAGAATTTGGCGGCAATCGGGTATGTCGCGGCCTCGGCGCCCGGCCTGCAGCAAGTTGCCTGCTTTGATACCAGTTTTCATAACACCCAAGATCCTCTTGCCAAAATGTTTGCCCTGCCCCGCGACCTGACCGATGAGGGCGTTATACGCTACGGCTTTCACGGCCTGTCTTATGAATACATCGCCGATGTCCTGCCCGATCACATAGGAGTCAAATCTGATGGCCGCGTGATTGTGGCGCATCTGGGCAGCGGTGCCAGCATGTGCGCCATGAAAGACCGGCGCAGCGTCGCGACGAGCATGGGGTTCACCGCCCTGGACGGGTTGATGATGGGCCGGCGTTGCGGCGCGATTGATCCTGGTGTCCTTCTATACCTGATGCGGGAAAAGGGCATGGGCGTGGCAGAAATCGAAGCATTGCTGTACCGCGAATCCGGTCTGCTGGGCGTGTCAGGGATCAGCAATGACATGGGCGTGCTCGAAGCCAACACCGCACCGCATGCACAACAGGCGATTGATCTTTTCTGCTTTCGTGCGGCGCGTGAAGTCGCCTCGCTTGCGACGACAATCGGCGGGCTGGATGCGCTGGTTTTCACTGCTGGTATCGGCGAAAACTCCGCCAAAGTCCGGGCGGACATCTGCGCATATCTGAACTGGATGGGTGTTGAACTGGACACAGATGCGAATGCGCAAAACGCAGTGCGTATCAGCCCCGAAGGGGTCGACATCGACGTTCTTGTCATCCCGACTGATGAGGAAGCCGTCATCGCACGGGCCACACAAGCGCTGACCGCATCTGGAGGGGCCTGATCTAGGTCAGCCCCGGCCAGCGCCGCTCTTGGTAGGATGGTTTTGATCGGTGCCCTAGCGCCGCCATGACAGGAGCCGCCATGAAAGTTTCCACGACCCAGCTAAGCCGCGATCCGGCGTTTGAACCTTTTTTGGGTGCCCAAGTGGGACAGGACCAGCGCGGCGCCAGTGTCTCTGTTCTTTCGATGCTCGCCAGACTTGAAGTTGATCCTTGGACCGAAGCGTCCAAGCTGGCCGCCATGAAGGAAATGCCCGCACGCAAACGGTTGGAGGCATTGCTTGGCCGGTTCAAGGACGTCCCTACCCTTGTGTCTGACCGCAGCCGCGTGGCGCTGGCGTTACTGGCGCAATTGCCCGAACGCAGCCCCAAACCCAAAACAACCGGTAAAGAGGATGCTATTCAACCGCGTCAGCTGCCCTCCGGCAGGGTCATGCTCTGGCTCATCGCTGCCGTGCTTTTGTTTATTTGGATCACATCACTGGCGCAGGTGAACTGAATTGCACTGCCCCCACAGCCCCAATCCGAAAGGCACCCTATATGACTGCTGAGGCCACCCTCTGGGAACTAGAAGAAAAATTCTGGACGCAAGGCGCTGATAGCGCGCGCAGCATGACTGCAAAAGGCGCGGTGTTTGTGTTCCCTTACCCCGTCGGCATTTTGAGCGGCAACAGCCTGTGGCGAGAGGCCGAAGTGGCCCAGCGCTGGCGCTCGATCGTGATGGATGACCGCCATTTCTCCCGTCAGGGAAAAGTTGCGGTTCTTGCTTACCAAGTCTCAGCGGAGCGCGACGCCGAAGCGCTCTATGAGGCGCTATGCACCTCGACCTATGTGAAAGACGAAGACGGCTGGCTGCGGATGACGCACCAACAGACCCCGATAGCAGAACCCGATGAAATCTAAGTGAACATCTGCGCAATTCTGTGCATCTGCTAACCTCGGTCAGCCCGCCCCCTACCAACGCCAAATAGGTTTGGATCAGACGTCGCAGCCACATGTCGCGGGCGGCGCAGGAAAAGGTTATCCGCATGGCAAATCCCGCGTCGATCCCTCCCGAAACCACCTCCCGCTTTCGTTTCCCCTCGGCCTACACGATCCTGCTTGCTTTGATTGTCGTTGTTGCCGCGTTGACGTGGGTGGTTCCCGCAGGCAAATATGAACGTGTGGCATCAGAGGCGTTGGGTAAAGAGCTGCCCGTCGCCGGCACCTACGCGCTGACCGAGGCAGACCCGCAGGGGCTTTTCGACGTCCTCCTCGCCCCGATCGCGGGATTTTATGATCCAGGCAGCTATAGCGCGAACGCCATCGACGTGGCGCTGTTTGTTCTTATGATCGGAGGCTTTATCGGTGTCGTCACCGCAACCGGTGCTATTGATGCAGGCATAAAACGCGCCATGGCCCGCCTGAAAGGGCGCGAGAAATGGATGATCCCGATCCTTATGGGCCTGTTCGCACTTGGCGGCACGACCGAAGGCATGGCCGAAGAAACGCTGGCCTTTTACGTGCTGCTGACACCCGTGATGATTGCAGCAGGCTATGACGCGCTGACCGCTGTGGCGGTGATCCTTCTAGGGGCAGGTGTGGGTGTGCTTGGCTCGACCGTGAACGCCTTTTCAACCGTGATCGCTTCGGACGCGGCGGGCATCCCGTTCACGGACGGGCTGATGCTGCGCGTTGTCATTCTGGTGCTGACATTCGCTGCGACCGTGGCCTATGTCATGCGCTATGCTGCACGGGTAAAGGCCGATCCTTCCCGCTCTCTTGTCTATGACCTAAAGGAAGCGAACGAGGCGCATTTCCGCAGTACCTCCAGTTCGTCCGAGTTTACCGGCCTGCACAAGCTTGTGCTGATCCTCTTTGGCGCAACCTTTGCGGTGATGATCTGGGGCGTGTCCTTTGGCGGCTGGTGGATGGCCGAGATGAGCGCGCTTTTCCTTGCTGCGGGCATTGGCATCGGCTTGATTGGCCGTCTGGGTGAAAAGGGTCTGACCGATGCGTTTGTGGGCGGTGCACGCGACCTGCTTGGCGTGGCGCTGATCATTGGCCTTGCCCGTGGCATCGTGGTGATCATGGACGCGGGTCACATGACCGATACCGTCCTGCACTGGGCCGAAGGCAGCGTGACGGGCCTGAACACTATCCTCTTCATCAACGTGATGTACTGGATCGAAGTGGTGCTGTCCTTCCTCGTGCCCTCCACCTCGGGGCTTGCGGTTCTGTCGATGCCCATCCTTGCCCCTGTCGGTGATTTTGCCGGCGTGGCGCGCAGCCTGATCGTGACCGCGTTCCAATCGGCCGAGGGCGTCGTCAACCTTGTCACCCCGACTTCGGCGGTGGTGATGGGCGGCCTTGCCATCGCCCGCGTCCCTTATGAACGCTGGCTGCGCTTTGTCTGGCCAGTCTTGTTGTTTCTCACTCTCATCATCATGGCAGCACTTAGTATTGGCGTCTACTTACAAGGAACTCCCGCATGACCCTCACCTATGGCGTCCATTCCGAGGCGGGCAAATTGCGCCGCGTCTTGGTCCACAAACCCGGCGCGGCGATGGCGCGGCTTACCCCCGCGAATTGCGCAGAGTTGCTGTTTGATGACGTGCTCTGGGTCAAGCAGGCGCGGATCGAGCACATGACCTTTGTTGATGCCATGCGCAATCGCGGCGTCGAAGTGGTGTTCCTGCGCCAGATGCTGACCGAGACGCTCAGAGATATGGAAGCCCGTCGCTGGCTGTTGGAGGCGCGCATCAGCGACAATAGCGTGGGCATCGGCCTTGCCGATGATCTGCTGGCGCATCTGATGGAGGTCGACGCCGATCTACTCTCGACCATTCTGATCGGCGGGATGAGCCGGGCGGAATTGCCGGTAACAGCAAACGGTGTTCTGGCCCCGATGCTGGAGCCTGATGATTTCATCTTACCCCCTCTGCCCAACCATATCTTTACCCGCGACACGACGTGCTGGATTTACGGCGGTGTCACGCTGAACCCGATGCATTGGCCCGCGCGCCGGCTGGAAACGTTGAACCTTGCCGCGATCTACCGCTTTCACCCCGATTTCAAAGATGCAGGATTTCCGGTCTGGTGGGGCGATCCAACCCTTGATCACGGTCCAGCAACTGTAGAGGGCGGCGACGTCATGCCAATCGGCAATGGCGCGGTCCTGATTGGCATGGGTGAACGCACAACGCCGCAAGCCGTTGGCCAGATTGCACGCGGCCTGTTCGCAGGCGGTGGCGCCACACGGGTCATTGCCTGCCAATTCCCGAAATCACGCGGCGCGATGCACCTTGATACGGTCTTTACCTTCTGTGACCGTGATCTGGTCACTGTCTTCAGCGAAGTAACAGACGCCATCCGTTGCACCAGCTTGCGCCCTGGCGACGACGGTAGCATCGCAGCCGAAGTCGAAACGAAGCCCTTTCTTGAGGTCGTCGCCTCGGCGCTTGACCTCAAGCAACTGCGTACCGTGCCCACTGGCGGCGACGCTTACGAATCCGCGCGCGAACAGTGGGACGATGCCAACAACCTGCTGTGCCTCGAACCCGGGGTTGTCGTCGGATACGAGCGCAACGTCTATTCCAACACCCTACTGCGAAAAGCAGGGGTCGAAGTTATTACCATTCCCGGATCAGAACTTGGCCGCGGACGCGGTGGGTCGCATTGCATGACCTGCCCGTTGATCCGCGACCCCATTTAAGGACCATCCAATGCCACAGAACTTGCGCGGACAGAGCTTTCTCAAGCTGCTTGATTTTTCGCCCGACCAGATCCGTCACCTGCTGAGCCTTGCTGCCTCCCTGAAGATGGCCAAGACCGGCGGATATGAACAACCCCGCCTTGCAGGCAAGAACATCGCGCTGATCTTTGAAAAAGACAGCACACGGACACGCAGCGGATTTGAAGTGGCCGCCTATGACCAAGGCGCGCACGTCACCTATCTGGGGCCATCAGGCAGTCATATCGGCCACAAGGAGACGATGAAGGACACCGCCCGCGTTCTTGGACGGTTCTATGACGGGATTGAATACCGGGGCTTTGGCCACAAGGACGCCGAGGTGCTGGCCGAATTCGCCGGCGTGCCAATTTTTAACGGCCTGACGGATGATTTCCACCCAACGCAAATCCTTGCCGACCTGATGACCATGCGTGAGTTCACCCATAAACACCTCTCTGACATTGCGGTGTGTTTTATGGGGGATGTGGGCAACAACACAGCCGCCTCCCTGCTGACAGGGGCGGCCCTGATTGGCATGGACGTGCGCCTATGCGGCCCGCAAAGCTGCTGGCCGGATGCGGAGCTTGTGACCCGTTGCCGGAAGATCGCCGAGACCACTGGCGCGCGCATCACCCTCACTGAAAAACATGCCGAAGGGCTGGAGGGCGCGGATTTTGTCTATACCGACGTCTGGGTCTCGATGGGGGAACCCGACAGCGTTTGGGAAGAACGCATCGCCCTGCTGTCCCCGTATCAGGTCACATCAAAGGTCATGGAAAAAACGCGCAATCCCTATGCCAAGTTCATGCATTGCCTCCCCGCCTTTCATAACCGCGAGACCGAAGTCGGTGAGGAGACGTTCCAGAAATACGGGATCGACTGCATGGAAGTGACAGAGGAAGTTTTCGAGAGCGGTGCTTCGATCGTATTCGATCAGGCTGAAAACCGGATGCACACGATCAAGGCGGTTCTCGTCGCCACGATGGGGCCCTGATATGCGTGTAGTGGTCGCGTTAGGCGGTAACGCCCTGCTGCGTCGGGGCGAGGCAATGACAGCAGACGTACAGCGCACCAACGTGCGCATCGCGGCTGCTGCACTTGCGGATTTGGCATCGGATCACCAGATCATCGTGGCCCATGGCAACGGACCGCAAGTGGGGCTGCTGGCCCTTCAGGGCACGGCGTATGACGCGGACAAGCCCTGGCCTCTGGATGTCTTGGGGGCCGAAACTGATGGCATGATCGGCTACCTGATAGAACAGGAACTTATGAACGCACTCCCTGACGGAAGCCGCTGCGCCACCCTGCTGAGCCGTGTCGAGGTCGATGCCAATGATCCTGCCTTCGCCACGCCAAGCAAACCCATCGGTCCTGTCTATTCGCCCGATGAGGCGGCAGAGGCGACCCGTTCGCACGGATGGGAGATGGTGAAGGAAGCCACGGGTGGATTGCGCCGAGTTGTCCCCTCGCCCTTACCGCAACGCATCATCGGTCTGGACGCGGTGGAGGTTCTGTTGACCTCCGGCCACACGGTGATCTGCGCTGGCGGCGGCGGTATTCCGGTCATGCGCAACGCTGCGGGCGACATGGAGGGCGTCGAGGCGGTGATCGACAAGGATCGCACCTCCGCGCTTTTGGCGTCGGGGCTTCATGCCGATGCGCTTTTGCTGCTGACAGACGTGGCGGGGGTCTACCGCGATTTCGGCACGGCGGGGCAGCGCCTGATCGGGGCGATCACGCCTCGGGACCTTGAGCAGCTCGATCTACCGGCTGGGTCTATGGGACCAAAAGTGGACGCCGCTTCAGTGTTCGTTCAGGGCGGCGGCAAGCTGTGCGGCATTGGGCAGCTCACAGATGCCCGCGCTATACTGGAGGGGGGCGCAGGTACGCGGGTGACCAATGTGCCAAGTTCTTAATTCTTCGACACGGCCGCTACAGCATCAGCGGCCCGACCTGATCAAGATAGGTCGTTTCAAAATCCGCGAACTCCACCAACCGGTCATAGTCATGAAAGGTGACAACGCCATCGCGGAACGTGACCAGTCCGGCCTCGCGCAGTTGGCGCAGCACCCGATTGACATGCACCGCGCTAAGGCCCAGCGCATCAGCCAAAAGATACTGGGTCAGCGGACAGGCGTAACCGCCTTTACCGCCCATATCGATCAAAGACAGCCGTGCGCCAAGTTCGAGCAGGAAATGCGCCATGCGTTCTGCCGCACCGCGCCGACCAATGCCAACCAGATGCTCCACGACCATCGCCTCATCCCGTGAGGCAGCCCATAGCACGGCGGTGGCAAGGCGCTGTTCTTGGGAGAAAACGGCGAGAAGATCGGCGATGTGAACCTCGATCACTTCGATATCGGTCACAGGCTCGATGCTGTGATCGGACATATGAAGGAGGATGCTGCGCAGGCCCAGAAAATCACCCGGTATCTGGAAATCAACAATCTGTCGTTCACCGTTGTGCAGGATCTTGTACGAACACGCCCATCCGGAAACGAGGATATACGCGACCTGTTCCGACTGCCCCTGATGCATCAGATCACGCCCGACATGAACGGTGCGCCGCCGCTTGTATAATCCGTCAAGAACGGTCAGCTCCGCATCCGAGAGCGCAACAAAGGCCCCCAGTTTGCGGGCAAGTGATCTGCTTTGAATGAGGTGCCCCTTTTCTTGCGCCATAGGTGTTCCTTATCGAATAACTGATCGCCTGAACTAATGTCGATCAGCGCGAATAATTGAATATTCTGCTTACTTTGCTTCAGTCGCTGCGCCGGGCCAAGTCACGGCATGTAATAAATTCTGAAAGGCTGGAATATTATGCCCGACCATAACACACATTCGGGGATGGCTGCTCTGTCTATCTGTGAGGCTATGCTGCTTGCGCTAAATGACGCCAAAATCCTGCCCGAGAGCGAAATCTCCGGCATCCTCAAAGACGCCGCCGCGGCGCATGAAAACGCCAGCGGATCAGCATCCGAGCTTGAGACACACAAGGCGGTTGCGGAACTCATCAACAATATCCTCCTCGGAGGCAGCCCTATCCGACGGGGATTATAGCGACTTCTATCCCAGCGTGATCCTGCGGGATAGAACAGGCCAGGCACCGTGTTTTTTCACGGCATGCAGACATGACCCGCATCGTTTCGATCCGGGTCCTGTCTGGCAGAGACATCAGCAGGCGCGATGTCCGGCGCCTACCCAACCATTCCCATCAATCCGTTGGTCTGTGCGGCCGAGAACGCTTTAAGCACTTCTGCCTCTTTTGCGCTGATCGACATTCGTGCCGTATCACCGTAGCCGCCGATGTTGCTGCGCAACTCGGGAAACAGGGCAAAGAGTTCTTCGCGGGCCATCTGGGCCAGCTTGCTAACTCCATAACTCGCAGGGTGGAAGCTTTCGGTGGGGATGCCGTTTGCAAAGATAATCTCGTGCTGTTCGAACATGATGTGGATGTAGGTCACGCTATCGCTTGGCTGGAGAACAATGTTTTTGCCATCAATCATGTGCAACGCAGGAACCAGCACTTCGGACCGACCGAACAGCAGCTCAGATTGATACCCTTTCACCAGCATCCGGTGCTGGGGTGACACTGTGAGGCTGTCCGTCGCACCGGGCCAGACGGATTTTGCAAACCGCACCGGCGCAAACCGACCTCGGCCGTTGACCGTGGTTTGTCCGATCCAGCCGATCCTTTGGATGCCATTGTCCTGGGTGATAACCGGATCACCGACCTTCAGATCTTCGATCTTTCGAAGGCCCGCCTGCGTGGCAATCAGCGTCCCCGGCACGAAACAGATGATGTTCTCGATCTGGGAGAAGCTGACAACGGTGCCGTCCAACAGCTGAACCGTACCCGACTGCCCACCGGCCTGTCCGCTTGGGACCGTAATGTTGAGCGTGGTGCGATCCGCCTGCCCGTTGAGGTCAAGCGTATCACCAACAGTCTCACCGCCCTCGCCGCCAACGATAGTGACAGTGCCTGCGCCTGCTTCGCCCAGTTCAACAAGGGTGAAGGTATCGTCGCCATCACCGCCGCTGAGCGTATCCCCCTGCGCTGCCTGAATATTGTCATCGCCAGCACCCGCATCTACTGAATCGGCACCAAGACCGCCAATAATCGTATCAGCCCCGCTGCCAGCGTCGATTGTATCGTCACCACTGCCGCCCAGCACACTATCATCGCCGTCTCTGGTGCTGACGTTGATGCCTGTGGTCGTGGCAGATCCGTCCACGCTGTCGTTGTTACTGCCAAGCTCGATCCGTTCGATTTCAAAGAAACCCAAAGTGTCGGTGCCGTCGCTCAGCGTACCCTCTTCGTTGCCCGTAAAGGTCAACGTCACGGGGTCCAAGACCGAGGCCGTGTTCAAGCTGATGGTGTCAAAATCGCTGCCCGTGGTGACGCCTTCGCCGCCATAGATCGTATCTGCGCCAAAAGCGTCTTCGACAACAATTCTGTCGTCGTCAGCGCCGCCGTCGATCAGATCGGCACCGGTCATCCCGTTGATGATGTCGCTGCCATCCCCGCCGTTCAGGGTGTCGGAGCCGTCAAAACCGAATATCAAGTCGTCGCCGGCTTCCCCGAAAACCAGATCGTCGCCCGCACCGGCACGCACAACGTCATTCCCGTCGCCCGCAAGGATCGTATCGTCGCCCGCGCCACTCGACACCGTATCATTGCCCGCACCGGCCTCAACGCTGTCATCGTTGGAGCCGTCAAGAGCATCGTTATTGTCGATCATGTCTCCTTCAGGGTCGCCCAGATAGACGCCGTTGATATTGTCATCGCCTGAAGTGCCTTCGACGATATAGTCGGGGGCCGGAGGCGGCAGAACGAGGGTCTCGATCTCGGAAAAGTTGATGGTGATCCAGTTGCCGGCTGCGTCCTGTACTTCGACACTGCCAGAAGTGCTGTCTGCGTCCGCATCAGAGGTCTCGGTGAGGGCGCGGTAATAAGTCCAAGAGCCCAGATTGAGCGTGTCACTGTCCACGCCCCCCGTGCCGCCATCTACCGTGACCACGCTGCCATCAGCATACCCGCCAGAAATGACGTTAATATTGTCGTTGTCGTCGCCAGCTGAAACCGTGTCATTGCCGGACGTCAGCCCGATATAGTCTGTTCCCGCGCCTGCGATGATACTATCGTTACCGTCACCGCCATAGATGGCATCATTGCCGTCTCCGCCATCCAGCGTGTCATTGCCGGTGCCGCCCCACATGCTGTCAATGCCAGTGCCACCAACCAGGCTGTCAGCACCTGCGCCGCCTGTCATATTATCGTTTCCGACGCCGCCCAGCAGCGTGTCGTTATCATCTCCGCTGTTCAGATTGTCGTTACCGTCCCCGCCAATCAGCAAGTCGGCACCGGCGTCACCTTGCAGATAATCATCGCCTTCCGAGCCGCTGAGCGTATCAGCTCCGGTCCCGCCGTAGATCGAGTCATTTTCGGTGCCGCCGACGATGCTGTCATTACCCTCTTCACCATAAAGCACATCAGCACCGCTGCCGCCGCTGATGGTATCGTTGTCCAACCCGCCGAATACGGTGTCATCACCCGCCCCTGCAACAATGCTATCTGCATTTGTGCCAGTGGCATTGTCCGCAGCATCCACCATGTCGCCTTCGGGATCACCGACATAGGTTTCGTCGATGAAATCCGCGTTTGTTGTGCCTTCGACAATGTAGTTCGGCAGCGGAATGCCGATGGCTTCGAGAGCAAGCGGATCGCTGAATGTGCTTGCCGGTACGCCAACTAGCGTAATGCTTTCCCCGTTGGGAAAGATCAGGATCGCGTCACCGGTTCCGTCACCCACGGTGTCCGAAACAGTGACATCGTCGGTGTTCACCAAAGCGCCGTTGAGATCGTTCATCGCGCTTACGTCAAGCAGGTCAACACCGGTCCAGACACCAAGACCGTCGACGGTCGGTGCCGTAAAGCCCGAAACACTATCGGTGCCGGAACCATCAGCAAGGATAATGGTATCCACGCCACCACCCAGCACGATGTTTTCGATTTCCTCGAATGAGGCTGTGCCTGTCCCATCCGACACGCGGCCCTTTTCGGGGTTCGCGGAGGTCAGATCAATTGTCAGCGCATCTGTGACCGCGCTCAGATCCAGCGTATCGCCGGTTGTCTCACCGGTCGCACCACCCGAAATCTGGTCATCGCCAAATCCGTTCTCAAGCACGATTTGGTCATCGCCGTCGTCGCCGAAGATCTTATCGGCACCAGTGCCACCAAGGAGGGTGTCATCGCCGATGCCCCCCCTCAGACTGTCTGCGTCAGCCCCGCCGTCGATGCTGTCATTGCCGCTGCCGCCCGCAATGGTATCCGTCTCGGAACCACCAAGGATGGTATCCGCAAGGTCGCCCCCAAAGATCAGGTCATTATTAGCGCCACCGTCGATGTAATTATTGCCGGTAGAGACATAGATTTCGTCATTGCCGGCACCGCCCAGCAGTGTGTCATTACCAGCATCGCCAATCAGAGTGTCATTGCCGCCGCCGCCATCGAGGCTGTCATTGCCACCGTCGCCGTCAAGACTGTCGGCCCCTTCGCCGCCCAGCAGCGTATCGTTGCCGCCCTGACCAAAGACCGTGTCATTCCCGTCACCTGCGATGACGCTGTCATCGCCCAGCCCCGCCTCAACGCTGTCATTTCCGGTCCCTGCGTCGATGGTGTCATTGCCCGTTTCCGACCGGACAATATCGTTACCTGCGCCGGCCTGAATTGAGTCGTCATTGGACCCGTCCAATGCATCGCTTGCGTCGATCCTGTCGCCTTGGGGATCAAGGGCATACCCGATATCAATGAGATCGTCACCGGACGTCCCCTCAACAACGTAGTTGAGCGGAATATCCGCTTCGGTCGTGATGGTGACATATCCGACATCAACATTGCCCGCGCCATCGACCATCGTATAGGTAAACGGCTCAGACCCAAGATCGTTGTCCGACAGGATGGTCAGCGTATTGTCCGCATTAAGCGTGATTTGCTCACCTGTCGGCAGGGTAACTGTCTGCCCCACAACAACCGCTGTACCGTTGATCTCGGTGATGGTAAGGCCCGCGCCAGTGGTGTCGGTATCATTGGCCAGTACATCCACGGTTGTGGCGGTATTTGCCTCGACTGTAACTTGATCATCAAAGGCAAGTGCGACGCTCTGGACGCTATTTGCTGCAATCAGAACATTGGTGTCATACAGCCCGTCCCCGCCATCAGCCAAGGCGATGCGCAGAGTGTTCGGCTCGGTTGAGCTAACAGGTGCCTTGATCGACAGCACAAGCGTGGTGCCGTCCATTTCGGTGTTATAAGTATCCGCAGCGACCGGGTTATCGAGGTACAGGTTCGACGCTGTGGTGCTGTTGACAGTATCAATCGAAGCAATACCGGCCGGAACCGGACTGAACGGCACATAAATACCATTGACCCAAACGCCAAAGGCGTCATTCACGCCGCCGTTCACGTATTCCAGATACTCCTCTGACGAGAAGGTAAAGAGCATCGTGATATAGTCGCCAGTGGTGGTGAACGTGGTCTCCAGAACAACAGCGTCCTGCGTGACCTGACCCGTGACAGCATCAAGCTGCGCGTCACCGGCTGTGAGATTATCGGTGCTGGCACCACTTTCGGTAGTATTTGTGTTGGTCGAGCCGTCGGAATTCGTGAAGTCCGCCGCCTGCCCCGTCGACAGAATAACGCCGCTATCACCCGGGGCGATCCCGCCCAGAGTGGCATCCGCACCGGTGTAGGTCGCCGAAGCCCCTGCCGCGCCAGTGAGCGTTGCGTTGGTTACAGTCACAGCATTGCCAAAAATCGTTTGGGCAAGCGTGGTCGCATCAGCGCTGGTGTTAATATTAAGTTCTGTCGAAATCGGCATGGCGCACTCTTCCAATCATACACCCCGCCACTTTTGGCAGGTACTCGTTCATGGTCGGAAGATGGCAGTCAAATTGGGGCTTACAGCGGCTACAAATTGATTAAAATGTGACACGCTCATGCCGAAAGAACGTTAATTTACACGCAAAAGTAGGTAAATTGTGGCGAGTATCGACTGGAACGTGATCAGCCGTCAAAGAATAGACACAATTGGTCCGCCGCTGGCAAACAGCTGCTAGAATTCCGCTCCGGCTCTGTGTTGTGAAAAAGGCATTGCTCTGGGCTGTTCTTCCGGCGCTCGATCAAAATTGAGACGGCTGTTTGAAGCATCATCAAACGGCAAATTCGCACGCTCTGAGAGCACCCAAAGATCGTAAATGGCCCGGGTCAATCGACGACCCTATCGAACCCCATCAAGTAGCTTAGCGGCGCATGGTCATCCGTCAGAATGCGCGCTGCGTGCCGCGCAACAATGCTGTCCACAAATCCTGTATCAAGGGCCTGAAACCGGGTCAGATCGGGTGCGCGGGCGTCTATTGCCGACAGCGCACTGTCTTGTCCGCTTGCAAGCAGGACAAACACCCGCCGCTCCCCCAATTGCGGAGGCCCCGCTGCGGTCCAGACTTCGACGCTGGAAAAGACCTCTCGCAGGGTCGCGACCACCGCCGAAAGCGCGGCAAGGCTATCGACACTATCAATCAGGTTCATCGCATAGACACCATGCGGCGACAAACGCGCCGAGACGAGTTTAAAAAACTCAAGCGTTACAAGGTGTTCAGGCACGGCAATGTCGGTAAAGGCATCCCCCACAATCACATCGAACTGCTTGTCGCTTTGGCGCAATGCCGTGCGGGCATCGCTGTGCAGGACCGTTACGGTGGCAGGATCGAACCAGAAGTTCTGGATCGCGGTGATTGTCACTTCTGGGTCGATCTCGGCGATGGTGATACCGCCGATGCCGCGATCTGCCCATGCTCTGGGAACCGAGTATGAGCCGCCACCGATATGAAAGGAGGTAAAGGCCGCTGGCCCCATCCGCATACGCGGCAAGGCATCCAGCATGGCCGCATGTGGCGTGAACATCACGCGCGGCGCTTCTTTTGCGCTGATGCCGTGTGCAAGGTGATCTACCACCATCAGGCGCACCGGATCAGCGGGGTCGTCCGACAAATCGACCGTTCTGATGCAGTAATAACTGCTTTCGCGATCACAGATTGCGGGCAGGCCTAGCGCGCCAAAGCCGATCAAAAACGCAATTGCAATTCCGATCAGGGGCGGCACGGCTGCGCGCCGCGATGCACCACCCAGCCAGAAACACATCAGCGCAGCAAGCACGTAAATCGCCGCAATGATCAACAAAGTCGTCACCGATCCTAGCAAGGGCACAAAGACAAATCCTGCCATCAACGTGCCCGCGATCGCGCCGATGGCACCTGCTGCAAACATCGCGCCCAGCGCACGCTCTGACTGGGTTCGGCCGCGCATGGCGGCCACGGTCAGGACTGGTGCGGGAACGCCGGCAAACAAGGATGGCAGGAAAAATGCCAGCATGCTCAACGCTGTAATGGCCAGCAGCGGGTGCACATTGCTTTCAACAATTGGTCCGGCAAAGCTGCGCAACAGCAGCGTCGCCCCAGCGGTAAAGATCGCGGCGGCGATCATCGTCCAAGCGGTTACCCGCAGCGCCTGCCCTGTGTCGCGCGCGGCAATGCGCCCTCCCCACCAATGCCCGACAGAAAACCCCGCAAGCACAACTGCGATGATGGCGGTCCAGGTATACAGGCTCATCCCGACATAAGGCGCAATCATCCGGCCTGCGACGATCTCAACCACCAGACTGGATGCCGAAATGGCGGCCTGCAGAAATATCAGCAGCCAAAGAGGGATAAGCGTGGGAGAGAATTGTTTTTCCATCAAGGTTGAAGGTGCTTGCCCCGCGAAACAGCGTCAATAGAGATTTGTGCCATAGGCAAAGTTTGCAGTCGAATACCTCTCCTCGAATGAGGCCAGTGCCTTCTTGACCCTTACACCATATTGATCCGATTTCGGTCAGATGAATGGCGCCCCACATCGCCCTGCCCGTTGGGTCCGTTAAGGCCGCATGATCGGAGCGGACTACGGCCACAGGAGCAATCGCTGCGGCAGTGGTCCAAACCGACAGGTACAGCCGGCGCCGCACTGGCCGGATAGCGCTGCGACAAAGCCGCATGTCCAACAGCTGCGGTCCATGGTACGGGATATGTCCGGAAACAAATAACGATTGACCTCCCTCAACCCCGTCACTGATATGTTCACCGAGACATAGCCTAGGAGCCTCCATGACCGCGCGTTTGCTTTCTGCAGTAACCACCTGCCTGCTAAGCATCTGGGCTATGAGCGTTCCGGCACGCGCGGGCGATGTCCCGATCATCGCTGCGGCGTCTGATCTGCAGTTCGCTGTGACCGAGATTGCGCAGACCTTTGAGGCGCAGACAGGATACGCCGTGCGGCTGAACTTTGGCTCAACCGGCAACTTCGCGCGCCAGATCCGTGAGGGCGCGCCGTTCGATGTGTTTATGGCTGCAGACGAAAGCTATGTTCTGGATTTGGCGCAGGATGGCCTGACCCGCGATGATGGCTCTGTCTATGCGGAAGGTCGCATTGTGCTGATCGCACCGCATGGCTCGACGCTGTCGGTGGATGACGGGATGAATGGCCTTGCGGATGCATTGGCGCAGGGGCGCATCAAACACTTTGCCATCGCCAATCCCGATCACGCCCCCTATGGCGTGCGCGCGATGGAGGCGCTCAAGCACCGCCACCTGTGGGAACAGTTGCAACCGATGCTGGTGCTGGGCGAAAACGTCAGCCAAGCCGCCCAATTTGCAACAACCGGCAATGCCGAAGGCGGGATAATCGCCTATTCGCTGGCCCTTGCGCCACAGGTGTCGGCGCTTGGCTCCTACATACTTATCCCTGCCGATTGGCATGCGCCGCTGCGCCAGCGCATGGTCTTGCTGAAAAATGCCGGACCGGAGGCCGAGGCGTTTTTCGCCTTCATGAACAGCCCGCAGGCCCGCACCATCATGGAAACCTACGGTTTCAACCGGCCGGAGGAATAACTGTTGGACTGGGCTGCCCTTTTCGTCTCACTTCAACTGGCTGGCTGGACTGCTGTCATCCTGCTGCCGGTGTCGATCTTTATGGGCCGCTTGTTGGCGTATCGCAGGTTTGCGGGCAAGGGCATGATCGAGGCGCTGGTGATGCTGCCGCTGGTTCTGCCGCCCACTGTTCTGGGGTTCTACTTGCTGGTGTCTTTGGGGCGCAATTCATTTGTCGGCACCTTGTGGCAGGACCTGTTCGGCCAACAACTGGTCTTTACCTTTGAAGGGCTGGTGCTTGCCTCGGTCATTTTCAACCTGCCCTTTGCCATCCAGCCTGCCCAGCGCGGGTTTGAGGCGATCGCGCCAGAGGTCCGTGAGGCAGCCGCCTGCTGCGGCCTCTCGCCCCTGCGCAGCCTATGGCGGGTGGAACTGCCGCTGGCATGGCCAGGCGTGATGACCGCGATGGTGCTGACCTTTGCCCACACGTTGGGCGAATTCGGGATTGTGCTGATGGTCGGCGGCTCCATCTCCGGAGAGACGCGCACCATCGCCATCGCCATCTATGACCGCGTACAAGCGTTTGATACCCACGGGGCTGCGGTGATGTCGGCAGCTTTGGTCGCAATATCGCTGTTCACCATCGCGCTTACCTACTGGCTGTCCGCGCGCGTCGGACGCCGCTTGTCATGACGCTGGAGGTAATGGCAAAGACCAACGGTCCGATCCAGCTGGATGTCGCGTTCAGTGTCGCCCCCGGCGAAGTGTTGGCTCTGGTCGGGCCTTCAGGCTCTGGCAAGACCACGCTTTTGCGAAGCATAGCGGGCTTGTGGCATCCAGACACCCTGCGGGTTGTCGTGGATGACGCGATCTGGGCTGATACAGCAGTTGGCGTTGATCTGCCCACCCACAAGCGGCGCGTTGGCATGGTGTTCCAGAACTACGCGCTTTTCCCGCATATGACGGCGGCGCAAAATGTTGCCACGGCGATTGACCATCTGCCGTCCAAGCAGCGCGCGGCAGAGGCGCTGCGATTGCTTGACCTTGTGCACCTGAATGATCTGGCCGATCGCAAGCCCGCGCAGCTGTCGGGCGGACAGCAGCAACGTGTGGCGTTGGCGCGTGCGCTTGCCCGCCGACCCGCCGCGCTTTTGCTGGATGAGCCGCTATCGGCAGTAGACCGCGCCACCCGTGAGCAATTACAGGCAAGCATCATCGGCTTACGTGCCCATCTGTCGATGCCCACCATCCTTGTCACCCATGACATGAACGAAGCGCAGCTTCTGGCAGACCGGGTGCTTGTCATACGGGACGGGCGCGCCGTGGCTCATGGACCGACCGCCGAGGTCATGTCAGACCCGCACGCCTTGCGCACGATGGGCATCCGTGAGGTAGCTGCGTTGCTGTCCACCCATATTGCGGAGCACGAAGAGGACGGGATGACACGCCTTGAAACCGCGACGGGGCCGATCTGGTTGCCGCGGATCGACGCGCCCGTTGGTGCGCGTGTCAGGGTCCGCATTCTGGCCCATGAAGTGATCCTGGCGCGCGCGCGGCCATCCGGCCTTTCCGCGCAAAACATTCTGCCTGCAATCGTCAGTGATATCCGTCCCGGTGATGGCCCCGGCGTGATGGTTCAATTGGCTTTGGGCGAAGACCAGATTCTGGCGCGCGTCACCCGCCGCGCGGTTCAGGCGCTTGCCCTTGAAGTAGGCAGCGAGGTGCATGTCATCCTCAAGGCAATGTCGGTTGCCCGCAACCAGATCGCAACGCAGACGCAGCAGCCGGCCTGATCACCGCGCCTTCCTGCAAATCCCACTACTGAAGCGGTCACTTTTCGCTGGCAATTAAACGCAGATTTCGGGTTTGCTTTTCCAGACACTCCGGGGACACACTGGCGGGCAAATGGCGGACTACGACTACATCATTATTGGCGCAGGTTCAGCGGGCTGTGTGCTGGCGGACCGTCTGAGCGCGTCTGGCCGCCACAAGGTTCTGGTGCTTGAGGCCGGCGGTCGCGGACGCTCGCCCTGGATCGCGCTGCCACTGGGGTATGGCAAAACCTACTTTGATCCCGCTGTGAACTGGAATTACCAGACTGAGCCCGAAGAGACGCTTGACGGGCGCACCGGCTATTGGCCGCGGGGTAAGGTTGTAGGCGGATCGGGGGCGATCAATGCGTTGGTCTATGCACGCGGTTTGCCGCATGATTTTGATGACTGGGCCGCCGCTGGTGCCACCGGATGGCATTGGACAGCAGTGCGCGAAACATACGAAGCGCTGGAAACCCAAATTGGCACTGATGGCGGTCGCACTGGCAGCGGACCGTTGCATGTTCAGGATGTCTCGGACCAGATCCACAAGGTAAACCGCCACTTCTTTGCAGCAGCCAAAGAGTTGGGCCTGCCGCAAACGACTGATATAAACGGCGTACAGAATGAGGGCGCCACCGCTTACCGGATCAACACCAGTAAAGGCCGACGCATGCATTCCGCGCGCGCGCATCTCAAACCCGCGCTCAAACGGGTCAATGTCACCTTGATGACCGGTGCGATGGTAGAGCGGATCGTGTTTGAAGACCGCCGCGCCACCGGCGTTCAACTGCGCCACAAAGGCAAAAAGCTGACCCTTCGCGCAAGCTGCGAGATCATATTGGCAGCCGGTGCGGTCACGTCGCCGCGTATCTTGCAGCTATCGGGGATTGGACCCGCGCAGTTGTTGAAAGGGCTGGGCATATCGCCGGTGCTGGACGTGCCGCATGTGGGCGGAAATCTACAAGACCACCTTGGCATCAACTACTATTTCCGCGCCACAGAGCCGACCCTCAACAATGCGCTGCGCCCGTTTCACGGCAAGGTGCTGGCTGGCCTGCAATACGCGCTGAAGCGGCGCGGGCCGCTGGCGTTGTCGGTGAACCAGTGCGGTGGCTATTTCCGCTCTGACCCGACGCTTACGCATCCAGACCAGCAGCTATATTTCAACCCCGTCAGCTACTCGACCACGCCCAGCGACAAGCGCAATGTGGTGCAGCCCGACCCCTTTGCAGGGTTCATTATCAGTTTTCAACCATCGCGCCCCACCAGCCGTGGCCGCATCGACATCAGCGCGAATGATCCGGACGCGCCACCGCGTATCCGGCCCAACTCGCTTGCCACCGAAGAAGACCGCGCGCAGGTCATTGCGGGCGGTCGGTTGTGCCAGCAGCTGATGAACACCGCTGCGCTGAAAAAGCTTGTAGAAAGCCCTATGGAACCGGACCTGTACCGCATGACACCCGATGACATCCTTGCCGATTTCCGCAAGCGTAGCGGCACCGTGTTTCATCCCGTTGGCACCTGCCGCATGGGTCAAGATGCGACTTCTTCAGTTGTAAGCCCTCGCTTGCGCGTACACGGGATCGACGGGCTGAGGGTGGTCGATGCCTCGGTCTTTCCCAACATTACGTCCGGCAATACCAACGCGCCAACCATGATGCTAGCGCATCGCGCGTCTGATCTCATACTGGAGGACGCATCATGAGCACGCCCTATTCCGCTTCTGGTGCGGTGCCGGTCAGCTACGATCGCGGGGTTGATGATACCGGCCCGCGCATCACAACGATCGAGACGTTTTGCACCCCGCTGATCGGCTTTGTCCGTGTCACAGCAGAGGACGGCAGCACAGGCTGGGGTCAGGTGTCTACCTACAACAGTGATCTGACCTGCGAAATCCTGCACCGTCAGGTCGCCCCTTGGGCGTTGGGGCGCGGGATGGATGCGCTTGAGGCCGTCCTGGCCGACATCCCGCTGCGGGAGCATAAATATCCGGGGACGTATCTACGCCGTGCGATGGCGGGGCTGGATACCGCTGTCTGGGACTGGCGCGGACAGGTTGCGGGCAAGCCGGTAACAGCGCTGCTGGGCGGCTCGGCAGGGCCACTGCGGGCCTATGCCTCTTCCATGCGGCGCGATATCACCCCGCAGCAAGAAGCGGAACGGTTGATCAGGCTGCGTGACACCAGCGGCTTTGACGCGTTCAAGGTCCGCGTTGGTGCGGAATGCGGACAGGACCGGGATGAATGGAACGGCCGCACCGAAGAGATCATCCCGACCATCCGCACCGCCCTTGGGCCGGATGCCGCACTGCTGGTTGATGGCAACTCTGGCTTCAGCACCGCCCGCGCCATCGAAGTCGGCAGGATGCTGGAGGATCAAGGCTACGAGCACTTCGAAGAGCCCTGCCCCTATTGGGAGCTGGAGCAAACCGCAGAAGTCACCCGCACCCTGAAGATAGATGTGGCGGGCGGCGAGCAGGACTATGACCTGCAACAATGGAAACGCATCATCGCGATGCGTGCCGTGGACATCATCCAGCCCGATATCCTCTATCTGGGGGGCATGGCCCGCAGCATGGAGGTTGCCCGCATGGGGCAAGACGCGGGCCTGCCCTGCACGCCCCATTGCGCGAACCTGTCCTTGGTGACGCTGTTCACCATGCACTTGATGCGCGCGATGCCCAACGCAGGCCGGTATCTGGAGTTCTCGATCGAAGGGGATGCTATTATCCGTGGCAGCGCGATCTTTTCCGCACCGCCCCTTACACCGTGGAGGATGGCAAAGTTCAGGTGACCGAGGCGCCCGGTTGGGGCATCGAGATCAATCCAGACTGGCTCGCTCGATCAGACTATAAATGCAGCGAAGGTCCGTAGGTCATGGCAGCCTACAGGGCTAAATCGTCTTTCAGTGCTTCTTTTGAATAGTTGGCCTTATCGGCCTTACGCTTGATCATGCCGCGTTCCATCACAACAAAGCTGTCGCCCTGCTGAAAGGCAAAATCAGCGTTTTGTTCAACCAGAACAATCGCCATGTCTCCCTGCGCTCGCAAGTGCTGCAAGGCATCTCCGATTTGCTGGATCACGTTGGGCTGGATGCCTTCTGTTGGCTCATCCAGCAGCAGCACACGCGGGCGGGTGATGAGGGCGCGCGCGATGGCAAGCTGCTGTTGTTGGCCGCCCGACAGATCGCCGCCGCGCCGCGCCTTCATCTGTTGTAGAACTGGAAATAACGCGAAAATCGCATCCGGAATGACGTGATCGGACTTTGGCAGGCAGGCGAACCCTGTTTCAAGGTTTTCCAACACGCTCATCATCGGGAACACCTCGCGCCCTTGCGGAACATAGGCAATCCCCGCACGTGCTGCATCCACAGCCGAGGAAAGCTTGACCGCTGTGCCGTCCACGCTGACCGTGCCGCCTGCCACCGGTTGCCGTCCGGCTACGGCCTTAAGCAGGCTGGTTTTGCCCACACCGTTGTTACCGATCACTGTGGTGATCCGGCCTTTTGCTGCGGTCAGGGAGATATCAAACAGAATTTGGCTTTGCCCGTATTTCAGGTCGAGGTTTTGAACATCAAGCATTTGCACGCCCCAGATAGACTTCGATCACACGCGGGTTCGAGGTGACGTGATCAAGGTTCCCCTCAGCCAGAACAGAACCTTCGTGCAGCACGGTTACCTTGCAATTCAGGCGCCGGACAAATTCCATATCATGTTCCACCACCACCACAGCGCGCGTTTGCGCAGCGCGGCGCAAGATGTCGGTGGTCTTTTCGCGTTCCTCCACCGTCATGCCGGCCGCAGGTTCATCGACCAGCAACAAGCGCGGTTCCTGAGCCAACAGCATCCCAATCTCTAGCCATTGCTTTTGACCATGGCTCAGTTCGCCCGCGCGGCGGGAGAGGCTATCGCTCAGGCCGATCTCTTCGGCGACTTCCTCGATCCGCGCAGCATTCTTGGCGGTCTTTTTGTGCATCAGCACAGCAAAAGGCCCGCGCGGATTTTTCAACGCCATCGCAAGGTTCTGGCGCACAGTCTGTTCTTCGAACACAGTAGGTTTCTGGAATTTTCGGCCAATGCCTTCGCGCGCGATCTGGCTTTCGGACATGCCGAGCAGCGAGATATTGCGCTCGCCCCAAATAACAGTGCCTTCATCGGCTTTGGTCTTGCCCGTGACGATGTCCATAAAAGTGGTCTTGCCCGCCCCGTTTGGCCCGATGATGGCGCGCAATTCGGCAGGGGCAAAGTTGATCGACAGATTGTTGATCGCGCGAAACCCGTCAAAGCTGACGCTGACGCCCGAGACTTCTAGCAGCATGCTCATTGCGGTTTCCTCACAAGATAATCGAACAGACCGCCAATGCCTTTGGGGAAAAACAAGGTGACAGCGACAAAGCTGAAGCCAAGCAGTACAAGCCACCAATCGGTCCATTGAATTGTGTAAAAGCCCAAGTTGATATTGGGCGCGCCACCGCCTGTGAACCAGCTTGACAGAAGCGACACAAAGGCCGCGCCAATCACCGCCCCGTAAAGCCGCCCCCGCCCGCCAATCGCAACCCAGACAGCCAAGTAGATTGACGCAATGGGTGCAATTTCACCGGGGTTGATTATGCCCGCTTGCGGGTAGTAAAGCGCGCCGGCGATGCCGGCGACGATGGCCGTGATGGTGAAGATGAACAGCTTGTAGCTTTCTACATGGTAGCCAAGAAAGCGCACGCGTGCCTCATTGTCGCGGATGCCTTTCACAACGCTGCCCATCTTGCCCGAGACGACCCAGGCGAAGAACACATAGCCCACTGCCAACGCCGCCGCCGAGGCAAGGAAAAACACGATTGATATGGCGGCCTGTGACGTGCCCTCAAAACCGGGGATGTTCTGGAGACCGGACAGACCGTTGTTGCCGCGCAACCCGCTGTCGTTCTGGAAAAGGTACAGCGAGAGTGCCAGCGTCATCGCTTGCGTCAGGATGGACAGGTAGACGCCCGTGACACGACTGCGGAACGCCAGCCAACCAAAGACCAGCGCCAACAGGCCCGGAACCAGGACGACCATGGCAAGTTGCAAAAACAGGCTATCGGCAAAGCTCCAGATCAAGGGAAACTCAGCGCTGCCAACCACTCCGAAAATTTGGTTTCCAATGGCGTCAGAGATTTCTTGCGACGTGGCGGGAATGGTCTGCGTGGCGAGGTTATCCAGCACGATCCCTTCCGTGCGCGCATACATCAGCCACATACCGATGGCATAGCCACCGATGCCGAAGAAGGCGAAATGCCCAAGGCTCAGGATGCCGCAATAGCCCCAGACCACGTCCATCGCGATGGCGACCAGACACAGGCAAAGCGTTTTGCCCAACACCTTGACAAAGGAGGTTGAGATCAGGCCGATGCCTGTCACCTCGGACAACATAGTCACTCCAAGCGTGAAGATGCCAAGTGCCATGAGAAACCAAAGCATGGAAGGGTTTTGCGCGATAAAGCTGCGGTTCATCGGGTCGCCTCCAATGTCTTGGTCATAAAGATGGAATGCGGATCAAGGTCGTAGTCGCCGAACGGGGCGCATATGGTGAAACCATGCGCCCTATAGAGCATGTGGGCCGTTGCAAAATCGGGATGTATGCCGGTTTCCAGCCATAGCGTGCCGATACCTTTACGCACGGCCATGTCAAAAATTGCGCGCAGAATGGCCTTTGCTACGCCCTTGCCCCGGGCCTCAGCAGCCGTGTGCATGGATTTCAGTTCCCCATCGGTTTTGGATAACGTCTTAAGCGCGCCCATTCCCAACAACGCATCCCCTTCAAAAGCACCAAAGACAGTGATCGCCGGCGTGAAGAGCGCTGTGACGGGTAAGCGGTGGCAGCTCTCGGCTGGGGCAGTGCTGTCGCAGAAGTTGGCATGGGTATGAACCAAAGCCTCAAACGCTGGCGTTGGGGCGGGAAGAACTTGGATCTGCATACTCAATCCGCCGCCGCACGGCCTTTGAGGGCGACAATGCCCTTTGGCCGGAACTGGATAAACAGGATGATGAAAAGGATCATATAGGTCTGTGCCGCCAATGTGTTGGAGGGGTTGAGCCACTCGATCCCCTTTTGCAGAAAACCGATCATCGACGCCCCTGCGAGCGTGCCCCAGACGTTGCCAACCCCGCCGACCACCACGGTCATAAAGCTTTGCACGATGTAATCGGCGCCCATCTCCGACGTGACTTTGGCATAAAGGCCGATCGCCACGCCAGCGATCCCCGCGATGCCAGAGCCAAGCCCGAAGGTCATCATATTGATCCGGTCGGGGTTGATGCCCATGCTGGCCGCCATGCCGGGGTTTTGCGTGACCGCACGTACTTCCAGACCCAGCCGCGTGCGCTTGAGCACAAACAGGATCAACGCCAGAAACATCACCGCCAGCACAAAGATCGCAATGCGGATATAGCTGATCTGGATCACGTCGGAAAACACCAACGCACCATCCAGCCATTCAGGGGAGGTCAGCGGACGCGCCTGCGTGCCAAAGATGTTCTTTGCCAACTGCTGCAAGGCAATGGAAATGCCGAAAGTTGCAAGCAGTGTCTCAAGGGGGCGGTGATAGAGGTGGCGGATCACCAACCGCTCCATCGCGACACCGGCCCCAAAAGTGATGGCAAAGGCCAACGGCAGCGCAATGATGATCGACAGCGTGTAATCGGGCACGAACAGCTGCACGACATAGCCGGTGTAGGCGCCCATCATGATGAATTCTCCATGGGCCATGTTGATGACCCCCATCACGCCAAAGGTGATCGCAAGACCGATGGCGGCAAGGAAATAAATCGAGGCGAGCGATAGCCCGTCCAGCGCCAGATCAACCGACTGCGCCCAGCCAACGCGCGCCTCAACGGACGCCAGTGCGGCTTCGGCTGCTTTGGTGATTTGCGGATCAGCTTCGTCATATTTGGCGTAGAATACATGCGCTGCCAAAGCGGCGTCGCGGTCTGCGGCGGTGACAAGCGGCGGGACCAGTCCGGCATCGGCCAGTTGCGCATAGGCGGCGTAGCGTGCCGCATCCGTGTCTAGCTGCGCCACAGGCACATCGCCCACACGCGCCCCTTGTATATTTGCCTCAAGCGCTGCGCGGATTGTTTCCGGCGACGTGCGCATCGGTGCGAGGCCTGCGGCGACAAGCGCCGAATAGGACACATCCGGCGTTTCGAACGGGTCAACGAGGCGGGCAATATTGCCCTCGGGCATGATCGTTGCCACGCCGGCTTTAGCGCTAAGTATCTGGTTCAGCACGGCGCGGGCTTCAACGCTGGTGTCTTTGGACAGGCTGTTGATCGCGGCAATCCTGTCTTGCGGGGTACTGCCAAAGCTCGCCTGAAGCAGGTTGGCCAATTGGATCTTGCGGGCTTTCAGCGCGCTGTCTGTCTCGGTCTTGACCGAGGCCAATAGCGGGCCAAGCTGTTCCGCCTCGGGCCTGCGCGCGATAGAGGCAACAGCGGTCTCGCGCCGCGCGAGATCCGGATCGCTTAGCTGGAATTGCACGAGGGCGGTACCGATCACACGGCGCACGCCCCCGTTCGGCTTGAGCTGGTAAAATCCGTCCTTCGCGCCGGTAGTTTCCGTACCGGTATCGACATCGCGCAAGGCCAGTTGATCCCCCTGCTCGCGCGCGATGAAAAACGTACCATCGTCGCGCTGCCAGACGTTCTTGTCCGACCATTCTTCTAGAAATGTGGTGACCTGCGGCAGACCGGAAGCCACCAGATCATCCAGCACCACATCCACGGAATTGCGCGAAGGCTTGGACAGCTCGGAGGCGTGGGTTTGCAGAATGGTTTGCAAATCTTGGGCCTGTGCACCCGTCAAAGAGGCAAGAAAAAAGACACAGGCCAGAAAAAGCGGGCGCATAGGGCGGAACTTTCGGTATTTGGGGATGCGCGGGGCCAAGCAGCCCGGCCCCGCGCGGTGTGGTTTAGTAGTTGGACGTCAACTGCACGCAGGTCTTGGTTTCGGTGTTGTACATGCCACAACCAAGGTCTTTCCAATCGGAGGTGAGGACCTTTGACGCTGGCAAGAAGTCTGTCCACGCATCGCCAGGCACTTCGTCGGTTTTGGAGATGATGTCGAACTGACCCTCTGCCGTGATCTCACCGATCAGGACAGGCTTGGCCAAGTGGTGGTTTGGCAACATGACAGCCGTGCCGCCTGTAAGGTTCGGGAATTCCTGACCGTACATCGCAGTGCGCACCGCATCTACATCCGTGGAGCCTGCTGCCTCAACCGCGTTCACCCACATGTTGAAGCCGATGTAGTGTGCTTCCATCGGGTCATTGGTCACGCGCTCTTCGCCAGCGAAAGCTTTCCATTCCTTAATGAACTCGGCGTTTGCGGGGGTGTCGGCGGACTGAAAATAGTTCCACGCAGCAAGGTGACCAACCAGGTTTGAGGTATCCAGACCGGACAGTTCTTCTTCACCGACAGAAAACGCCACCACAGGGATGTCATCAGCCGAGATATCTGCCGCGGCGAGTTCTTTGTAAAAACCGATGTTCGCGTCACCGTTGATCGTCGAGATTACGCCGACCTGTTTGCCGTCCGCGCCCAGCGCCACAACATCGCCCACGATCGTCGCCCAATCGGAATGACCGAACGGCGTGTAGTTCACAAAGATGTCTTCCTTGGCGATGCCCTTGTCCTGAAGGTACTGCTCAAGAATGTTGTTGGTTGTGCGGGGGTAAACATAGTCGGTGCCCAGCAGCGCGAATTTCTCCACACCCAGCTCTTCAAGGAAATAGTCCACCGCGGGGATCGCTTGCTGGTTCGGTGCGGCACCTGTGTAGAACACGTTTTTAGAGCTTTCCTCGCCCTCATATTGCACGGGATAGAACAGCAGACCGTTCAGTTCTTCGATGACCGGCAGCACGGATTTGCGCGACACAGACGTCCAGTTGCCAAAGATCACATCAACGTCGGATACCGTCAGCAGCTCGCGCGCTTTTTCCGCAAAGAGCGGCCAGTCAGACGCAGGATCAACGACGACTGGTTCAATCTGGCAGCCCAACACACCGCCGGCGGCGTTCTGCTTTTCGATGAGCATCAGCATCGTGTCTTTCAGCGTCGTCTCAGAGATCGCCATGGTGCCGGAAAGCGAATGCAGCACACCGACTTTTACCGGATCAGCGCATTCGGCGGCGGCAAGTGTGGTTGTCCCCATCAGGACAGCAAGCGAGAGAGTGGAGAGCTTCAACGTCATATTTTTATACCCTGTTGTCGCCGCGCACAATTTCAGGGGCGCCGAAAAGCACTTCCCAAAAGTGACCTGAGCAGTGTAGCCAGAGCACGCAGCAGTGTTTTGTTGCCGTCGCGTAGAGGGAGAAGTCTTCCCGGACGCCCTTCTACGCGGCACTTTTGCCCCTCGTGGGCAGGGTCAGTTAGACCCAGCATGCAAATCTATGCCACGATTCACCCTGTTTAGGCGGGCGACCGTCGGCGACTGCCGGAATATTGAGCGGTAATTTCTTTGACCGCCCATTATTTGATCAGCGACGAGTCCCTTCAGGCCTTTGCCGGCGATACGCGATAAGGCTCAAGGCTCGTCTCGAAGGCTTCGATAAATTCCTGAACCGCCATTGACGGGCGCATCAGCGTCGGCCTCAGCAGCGATAGGCGGTGTGGCAATGTCGGCGCAAAGGGGCGCAGCTGTACATCTTCAGAGGCGATCCTTTCCGCATCCAGCTCACTTACCACTGCGACCCCGATACCTTGCGCGACCAACGCGCAAGCAGCCGTGAACTGGCGGATCTCGACCAGCGTGGAGAATTGACATCCTTCGGACGCAAACACATCAGATAGGCTTTTGAAAAATGCACTGTCGCGGCGCGTGTGGATGATCCGTTCACCGTCCAGATCGGCGGGGGTCACAACCTTGCACGCTTGCAACCGGTGTCCGGTCGGAAAAATGCAGACGGTGCGCACATCTATATCCGTGCTCTGCACAGCCGGATGACCTTCAAAGCTGTCTGTGATCCCAAAGTCGAACTGCTCTCCTATGATCCACTCAAGGATGCGTTCGGGGCGGTCGGGTTCGATGGTGATACTTAGATTGGGACGCTCTTTCAGAAACTGCGCGACCACAATCGGCAGATGGCTTGTGGCAAACCCCGGCAGGCAGGTGATGCGGATATGGCCTGCCTTGCGCTCTGTAATGCTTTGGCTGGCCTCGCCGATCTGCTCCATCAGGTCTAGCACCCGCTGGATGTCGGGTTGCAGGAAACGCACCTCTCGGGTGGGGACAAGTTGCCCTTCGCGGCGGTCGAACAAGGCAAAGCCAAAGGACTGCGCAAGGTCGGACAAGAGCCTGCTGGTAGCGGGCTGGCTGATGCCCAAATCTTTTGCGGCACGTGTCACAGAACCGTAACGAACGGCGGCCATAAGGGCCTCGAGCTGACGCAAACGCGGAATCTGTTTCACGATGAAGAGACCTTTTATGAAGAACAGTACCCCCATAACATGATGTTATGTTTTTTCAATATTTTGTGGTCTTGAATTATATCAGAGCCAGTGTATCGTTTCGAAGTCGAAAAGCCGATGCAAGTCAGTGACTCAAAGCATCTCATGACACGTCACCAATATGGTGAAAGGGAGGAACCATGAATAAATCATTAATCGGCGCGCTTGCCGTATCCACAATTCTGTCACCCATCGCAGCGATGGCCCAGACCGAGGTGCAGTTCTGGCACGCCTTTACAGGCCGTCTGGGCGAACTGGTCGCGACACAGGTTGAAGAATTCAACGCCAGCCAAAGCGATTATGTTGTCGTGCAAAGCCACAAAGGCAACTATTCCGAGACACTTAACGCTGGCATCGCGGCGTTCCGCGCCGGCGAACAGCCCCACATCCTGATGGTGTTCGAAGTTGGCACAGCCACAATGATGGCCGCCAAAGGCGCTGTCCGCCCTGTTTATGAAGTGATGGCCGAAAGCGGTGCGGAGTTTGATCAGAGCGCCTACATCGGTGCGGTCAAAGGCTACTATACCTCCACAGACGGCGACATGCTGTCCCTGCCCTTCAACTCTTCCACGCCTGTGCTTTGGGTGAACCGCGATGCCATGACGGCTGCTGGCGTTGATCCCGACACAGATCTGTCCACATGGCAGAAGGTCGGCGAAACGCTCGATGCCCTGAAAGCAGGCGGCGAGGAATGCCCGCTGGTCACCGCATGGCAAAGCTGGATCCACCTTGAGAACCTGTCTGCCTATCACGACGTGCCTTTCGCATCCAAAGACAACGGCTTTGCGGGGACGGATACCGAACTGATGCTGAACGGCGAAGCGCAAGTGGCACACCTGACAGCGATGGGTGAGTGGGCCAAAGACGGCAAGTTCATCTATACCGGCCGCCGCAATGAAGGTGGCGCGAACTTCCGCTCCGGCGAATGTGCGCTCTTCACCGAAAGCTCGGCTGGCTACGCGGGCATCAAGTCCGAAGCCGAGTTTGAATTTGACGTGCGTCCTCTGCCCTATTGGGAAGGCGTCGGCAACAGCCCCCAGAACACCATCATCGGCGGCGCGTCGCTGTGGGTTATGGAAGGCCATGAAACGGAAGAATACAAAGGCGTGGGTGAATTCCTCAGCTATCTGTCCTCCTCCGATGTGCAGGCCAAATGGCACCAGGATACCGGTTATCTGCCGATCACAACGGCTGCGGGCGAAGCAACACGTGCCTCCGGTTTTTATGACGAAAACCCCGGCACCGATGTGGCTGTGATCCAGATGACAGCGAACGAGCCAACGGCGAACTCCAAAGGTCTGCGCCTGGGTTCTTTTGATCAGATCCGCGGGATCATTGACGAAGAGCTGGAAGCGATCTGGGCTGGTGATAAATCCGCGCAAGAAGCTATGGACAGCGCGAAAGAGCGTGGCGATGCCCTGCTCCGCCGTTTCGAATCTGCCAATCGCTAAGTAAAACAATCAAGAGCAGGCCCCTTTGCGGGCCTGCTTTTCATTTCTGGGGGCATATTGATGGAAAAACGCGTTATCTTTCGCGGATGGCTGCTGCCTGCGCTGCTGATCGCACCGCAGGTCCTGGTTTCTGCGGTGTTCTTTTTCTATCCGGCGGGTCAGGCAATCTGGCAATCGCTGTTCATCCCCGATCCCTTTGGCCTATCTTCACAGTACGTGGGGTTGGGCAACTTTGAATATCTGCTGGGTGACAAGTACTACCGCGCGTCTTTTGTGACCACGGCGATCTTTTCGATCCTTGTAACCTTATGTTCAATGGTTCCTGCGCTGTTTCTGGCGGTGCTGGCAGATCGATTGATCAAAGGGTCCGGCGCGTACCGCACAATGCTGATTTGGCCCTATGCAGTGGCCCCCGCAATTGCGGGCGTGTTGTGGCTCTTCATGTTCAACACCCGTGTCGGCGTGGTGTCATGGTACCTTGGCCATCTTGGTTACGATTGGAATCACGTGCTTAACGGCAGCGAAGCGATGGGCCTTGTCGTCGTCGCATCGTCTTGGGGCCGCATCAGTTATAACTTTTTGTTCTTTTTCGCAGCCTTACAAGCCGTCCCGAAATCAGTGATCGAGGCGGCGGCGATTGATGGTGCGCGGTTCTGGCGGCGTTTCTGGACGATCGTTCTGCCGCTGCTGTCGCCCACCACGTTTTTCTTGTTGGTGGTGAATGTGGTGTACGCATTCTTCGAGACCTTCGGCGTCATCCACACGATCACCGCGGGCGGCCCGCAACAATCGACGACCATCCTCGTCTATAAAGTGTTCTCTGACGGCTTTGTCGGTCAGGATCTTGGTGCCTCGTCAGCGCAATCGGTGATCCTGCTTTTCGTTGTTGGCCTACTGACCATCGTCCAGTTTAAATTTGTAGAGAAAAGGGTGCATTACTGATGGCCCGTGAAATCCATGGCATGGTAGAAAAACGTGGGGCTGGCCTGTGGCTGACGCACGTCTTCATGATCTTCGGCGTGTTGGTGATCTTCTTCCCGATCTGGCTTGCCTTTGTTGCATCAACTGTAACGCAGCCCGAAATCGTCAAACCGCCAATGCCTCTTTGGCCCGGCGACCAGTTTGTTGAAAACTACACCAAGGCGTTGTTCTCCGGTGTGAATGTGCCGGTATTAACGATGCTGCTCAACAGTCTGATCATGGCGATGGGGATTGCGATTGGTAAAATTGTCATCTCGCTCCTGTCGGCGTACGCTATTGTCTACTTCCGCTTTCCTGGTCGGAACATGTTCTTCTGGATGATCTTCCTAACGCTGATGCTGCCTGTGGAGGTGCGCATCGTCCCGACGTTCGAGGTTGTCGCGAGCTTTGGCATGCTCAACAGCTACAGCGGGTTGATCTTCCCGCTGATCGCCTCTGCCACAGCGACGTTCCTGTTCCGCCAGTTCTTCCTCACCATCCCTGATGAGCTGGCCGAGGCTGCGCGTGTGGACGGTGCCGGAGCCATGCGTTTCTTCTGGGACATCGTCCTGCCCATGAGCCGCACCAACATCGCCGCCCTTTTTGTGATCCTGTTCATCTATGGCTGGAACCAGTACCTCTGGCCGCTGCTGATCACGACGGACCCTGAAATGAACACCATCGTCATGGGCATCAAACAGATGTTCCCGTCGGGCGATGACGTGGCCGAATGGCCTGTGATCATGGCCACCTCGATCCTTGCAATGATCCCCCCTGTTATTGTCGTAGTGAGCATGCAGCGCCTGTTCATTCGCGGCCTTGTCGATAGCGAGAAATAGTAAATGGCAACCGTTACCCTCAAAGACATCAAGAAAAACTTTGGCAAAACGGATGTGATCCACGGGATCAGCACCGACATTGCCGAGGGTGAATTTATCGTTATCGTGGGCCCCTCTGGCTGCGGCAAATCCACATTGCTGCGTATGGTTGCGGGGCTTGAGACCATCAGTTCGGGCGATATCCTGATCGGCGGCGAGCGTGCCAATGATAAGGAACCGATGGACCGCGACATCGCGATGGTGTTCCAGAACTACGCGCTTTATCCCCATATGTCGGTGCGCCAGAACATGGGATACGGCCTCAAGATCGCGAAGCTGCCAAAAGATCAGATCGACGCCAAGGTCAACGAGGCTGCGCGCCTGCTACAGCTCGAAGCACTGCTGGACCGCAAGCCAAGAGAGCTTTCGGGCGGGCAGCGGCAGCGTGTGGCGATGGGCCGTGCGATTGTGCGCGAACCGGCAGTGTTCTTGTTTGACGAACCTCTCTCGAATCTGGACGCAAAGCTGCGGGTGCAGATGCGTCTTGAAATCAAAGAGCTGCAGTCAAAGTTGGGCATCACCTCGCTATATGTGACCCACGATCAGGTGGAGGCGATGACGATGGCAGACCGGATGATCGTGATGAACGCAGGTGTGGCCGAACAGATCGGGACACCGCTTGAGGTATACGAGACACCGCGCACTCTGTTCGCGGCGCAGTTCATCGGTAGTCCCGCGATGAATATCATCGATGCCCGTGTGCAGAACGGCAAGGTCATGCTGGGCGAACAGGCCGTGGCTGATGCGATAGGTGCAGACGGCCCTGTAAAGCTGGGCGTACGGCCAGAACACCTTGAGCGTGATGACACAGCCCCCCTATCGGTGACCGTCCAAATGTCAGAGCCGCTGGGTGCGAACACGCTGCTGCATGGTCATATTACCGGCACGGATCAAAGCTTTACCGTGAGCCAGCAAGGGGTCCACCTGATGGCTGACAATCGCCAAGATCTGCGGTTCCGCATCCAGACCGGCAAGGCACATCTGTTTGATGCTGCTACAGGTCTGCGGCGCACCGCCTAGTGCATGTGAAAATCCGTTTCACGCCCTCCCAGCAGGGCCTTTTTACATCAGTCTACCCTTAGAACGATCTTACCCGTATAGCCTTTTTCTTCAAAGGCCGCCTGTGCCGCTTGAATATCATTCACGGAAAAGACCTCTGCCACCAGTGGTTTGATTTCTGACCGCTCGATGCGCCGGATAAGATTGCCAAAGACTGTCGGCTCTAAGACCGTGCAACCGAAAAAGCTGAGGTCTTTGAGGTAGAGTGTCCGCACATCCAGCTCAACCATGGGGCCACCAATGGCCCCCGCAACGGCGTAGCGTCCGGCAGGACGCAAAACATCCAGTAATTTCGGCCAGTTGGCTCCTGCCACCAGATCAACCACAACATCGATGCTGTTTACACCCAACTCGGTGACCAAATCGGCATCGCGCGGCAATGTCCGTTCCGCTCCGAGAGCCGACAGTGTGTCGGCTTTGGCTGGGCTTGTGATTGCGATCACTCTTGCCCCTCTTGCGCGGGCCAGCTGCACCGTAGCCGACCCAACCCCACCCGAAGCACCAGTTACCAGCACCGTCTCGCCGGCTTGCAGGTTCACGCGGGTCAGCATGTTCTCTGCCGTGGAATAGGAGCACGGGAATGACGCCAGCTCGATGTCTGTCAGATCGCAGTCAACGGCATAGGCATGGCGGGTGTCGACACGCGTGAACTGGGCGAACCCTCCATCGCATTCTGAGCCGAAATACCAAGGCGGTGTTTGCTTGCCCCCATCCGCGAAACGGATGCAAGGTTCTATCAAAACCCTCTCGCCCATGCGCGTGGCCGCGACATTTGATCCAACAGAAACGATGCTTCCGCAGACATCCGCGCCTTGAATACGAGGGAATTCCAGCGCCTTGCCGGACCACGTAGCATCCGCATCTTCCCCGTCCCCTTTTGAGTACCAAGCAGTCCGTGTGTTGATGTCCGTGTTATTCACCCCGGCAGCCGCCACGCGAACGATAACATCATTTGGTCCCGCTGCTGGCACAGCCAGATCATCGCGCATCTCCAGCATTTCAGGCCCACCATGGCCCGTTAAAACAACGCCGTTCATCTTGCTGGGTAGGGTCATATATATCTCCGGTAGAATGATGTCTCTACTTGCCGAAGTAGAGGGAATGCTCTACCCCGTCAACCATGAGTAAAATGAAGACAAAGATCGCAGCAGGGATGGAACAGGCCTTTGCTGCCCGTGGCTTTGCCGAACCCAGCGTCGAAGACTTGCGCGCCGCTGCGGGTGTCAGCCTGCGCACCCTTTATAAATACGCACCTTCCCGTGAAGCTATGGTGCAAATGGCGTTGATCCATCGGCATCAACGTTATTTGGTCCACGTGTTTGGTGATCCAGAGCAGTCATCTTTCCAGAGCGTAGAGAAAACCATTGATCGCATTGCAGATTGGATGCGGACAGAGGCGAGCCACGGCTGTTTATTCCACGCAGCTGTCGCCTCAGCTCCGACCGACACCCGCCTGCGCAAACTTTTGGAGCAGCACAAGACGGAGGTTTCAAAGATTGCGATCTTGAAGGCGGGAACGGGTCTTGGCACCAGCGATTTGATGGTGATCATTGAAGGCCTGACGCAAGCCTGGCCATTGTCTGGGAAAGCAGCATTGAACAGCGCCAAGCGACTTGCAAGCTTGGCTGAGGCCACACCAGCGTAACCGAAGGCTCGTGTTCAGACGGTTCGAAAAGAGTGGCCACATCCGGCTTGGGCTCATCTTCCGGTGTGGTTTTATAAAGCTGGGGTAAGTGACGCTGCATCCGACCCAAGGCGAGGCAGAAGCGATCATGACTGATCCTGATGCCGCCAGAGAATAACGTCCGAGCACTCGCAAGGGTATTCAAAATACATCAACGACACTCTAAGCCATTCCAAGCGGCATACCCCCCCCTTTTAATCCGCCGCTATTCCTTGTTCTTTGGCATCATCGTCCGTCCGATAGGCAGCCCGCTGATCACATCAGAGCGCGGCTCTGGTTCGGCAAGATGCGGGTGTTTGCGGTACATGATGTAGGACAGGCAAGCCACGGCACCCATCATCGGCAACAAGATGGCCAACGCCTGAGTAGGGTTCGTAAAGAGACCCGCCAATGACCCAACCAACAGCCCTGCCCCCATCTGCATGAACCCCATCAATGACGCCGCCGCACCAGCTATTTGTGGAAAAGGCGCCAAGGCAGCGGTCGACATTGCGGGTATAACGAACGCGATCCCGAACGCATAAATGGCAACGGGTATCATGACCCTCAGGAATGTGGGTTCTCCGACAAGAAGCGTAAGCGTAACGATACTACCAAGCGCAATAAGCACAAGCCCGGGCGAGACCATTTGATATGCACTATACCGCCTCATCAGCGGGCGAAACGTCAGGGAACCAAGGAAAAAGCTGCCTGATTGCATCAACATCCCCAGCCCGAACTGTGTGGGACTTAGACCCAGCTGCTGCATCAGGATAAAGGGCAGCATCGTCGCCAAAGCGTAGATGGCCCCGACCGCACCAGCAATTGTCATCGAAGTGGTCATGAAGTGCCCGTTCAGGAGCAATGTGAGGTAGGACCGGCAAAGACTGCGCACATTCAGATGAGAGCGATCTGGAACGACCGTTTCCTTCAAGCTAAACACAGCCGCAAGCATAACGGCAGCCCCAAACAGGATCATCGCAACGAAAACAGACCTCCAACCGGTATAAAGCACCAGAACGCCACCCAGAGTGGGCGCAATTGCAGGCGCTGTCGCAAGGATGATGCCCATCATGTTCATGATGCGCGACGACTCGTCCCCCTCAAACATATCCCGCACCAAGGCCCGCGAAATCGCCACACCCGCACTGGCACCGATGCCCTGTATAAATCGGGCGACTATCAACACTTCTACCGTCGGTGCGAACAATGCCAGTAGGCTCCCGCAAAGGAAAATCGCCATAAAGCCGATTATCACGGGCCTGCGCCCCAACGCATCCGACAAAGGCCCCGCGATCAATTGCGCCGAAGCAAAACCGGCAAAATACAACGTCAGTGTCAGTTTGACCAAACTATTCGTGGTTCCATAGGCCTCCACAACTTCGGCCATCGCTGGCGTGTAAAGCGCCATCGCGATCGGCCCTACAGCGATAAAGAAAGCGCCCAACAGGCTGACCTGACGGATCGACATACGCGGAGGTTTGGCGCTGATATCAGTCTGTGTCATGCTCGTGTCCCTCTGCCGTGTGTCGGGTCTGATGTGACCTCAGATGGTTGTCACGTGCGGTTTTGAGCATGCGGTGAAACGCCTCCCAATCATCTGGTTCGATGCTGTCACGGGTGATGCCTCGAACCTCTTCACCAATGCGCTTCAACTGCATCAGCAGCGGCGTTGCCTCGGCGGATGCACTAACAAGCTTGGCTCTACGGTCACTGGGGTCGCATTCGCGGCGCACCAAACCCGCGCTCTCCAGCCGATCCAGACACGTTGTAATGCTCATCGCGCCAAGACCGGTGAGGTCAGCCAGATCACGCTGCCGCAACGGCCCGTGACGCGCCACATGAGCCAACGTCCGCGCCTCACTGGGGGTCACCCCAAGACAGGCACTTGCTACTTTCCGCTCGAATTCGGCACGCAACAAACGGGCGATATCAAGGATCAGGAAGGATGTATTTTCGTTATCAAAAGGCTCGGGCAAGAGTATGCTCCAAAATTATACGCCATACATATAGTAAGGCACACTTACTAAATTGCCATAAGATGAGTTGCTTTATTTCCGAAATTGTTACGGGAGCCTAAAAACAATGCAGGGATCGTGGTGAGGTGCAAGATATGACAGCTGATGTGCCCGACATCGAGTGGGCTAGTCAGTCACAATCAAGGTTCCGAAATCAGCCTACCCCAATGATCCGACCGCCCCCATCCCATTAGCCATCAGATGGAAGGCCAGTGTCAGCAGATGGACCCCGAAAATTCCAAATCAACGTATATCAAGGGTGTGCTCGGGACGACGTGGCATTGGCTCGGGACAAGGTTGCGCAACGCTCCTGACTGGCCCTTTGACTTCGATGCTCTGGAGCCGTTTTGTTTAGCTGCGGAACAGGAAATCAGGCTTGTGGCGATTAGCACTGAGTATCAGCTCGCACATATATCAGACGTTTTTCCAACGCCGATGATCCCTATGACCTTTCTGGATAAACAGTTTGTCACGGCGTTGGATGGATCGAAATATCAGGTTCGCAGCACGCCGCAGGCAAGACTCTCGACCTTTTCACGATGGCCGCCCACCATACCTAGCTGAGCCGAGACACCACAGCCGGCTTGGCCATACCGCGGTCCACTTTCCACTTCACGCATTGAAAATCTGCATGATGGAGAATTCTGCAAAGATCGCGCCCCCTTTCGTATCGAAATCGGTAATGACGGCCATAGCTGGCCCACGGGTGCGCCCTTGTTTACGACGGCCGATCTCACGATGCTGGTCTTCGCAGCTCTGATCACCTCAATTTGTTTCTGTTGGGCTTAGGGACCTTTCCCAGATCGGCTACGGAGATCCATCGCCGAATGATCGCCGCGCTGTCTTTGCGTGCGGTCGATACCATTGCGGCGAGGATCAGCGCGCGATCACAATGTCCGCCCGCAATCCACCCAAACGCTCTGAGGCGGCCATGCGCAAAACCCCGCCATGGCTACGCGCCACATCAACGGCAATCGCCAGCCCCAGGCCCACGCCACCGCCATTGTCCTGATTTCTGGCCGGATCAAGACGGGTAAAGGGGCGTGTGGCTTGCTCTCGCTGGTCTTCGGGAATGCCGGGGCCGTCGTCCTCGACCCGGATGCGCAAGGTCTTATCGCTCAGCATGACAGACACCTCGGCCCGCGTGCCATATCGCACCGCGTTCGAGATGAGGTTGTCTACCGCACGGCGCATGGCAATCTCGCGCAGCCGGACAGTCCCCTGCCCCGCCCCATCACGCGCCATCAACGTCACGTCCCGCCCGGCACGCTGCGCGCCTTTCACGATGTCCGCGACCATCGCGATTGGATCAACCTTTGTCGGCTCTCCCTCGGCGGCCCCTTTGGCAAAGCTCAGAAACTCGTCCAGCATACCTTGCATGTCGTCCACATCACGTAGCAGCGGTGCTGCATCATCTTCGTCCAGCATCGCAAGGCCCAGACGCAGACGCGTCAACGGCGTGCGCAGATCGTGGCTGACCCCTGAAAGCATCAGTGTCCGCTGCTCGATATGGCGTTCGATCCGGTTGCGCATGTTGACGAAGGCGTTGCCGGCCGCACGCATCTCTACGGCGCCTGCAGGCGTGTAAGGGATGTGGCGTCCCCGGCCGAATGCTTCTGCTGCCCGCGCCAACCGCTTGATCGGCCGCAGCTGATTGCGCAGGTAGATGCTCGCGATCAAGGTCATTATCACTCCGAAAGCAATGGTATAGACGAACAGCTGGTGCGGATTGGCGGCCGAAATTCGCCTGCGGTCAAAATCAATCTGCAGGAGACCATGAGAGCTACGTAAATACAGTTTGACCAAACCGCTCTCGACCAGATCAACTGCTACAAACCCGTCAAGCCGCTCCGAAAGCCGCTGCGTTAGGACCCTGCCGGAATAGTCATACCAAAGTCGGGAATTTTGCGGTGCCGTAACGGTAGCAGGCCGAATGGCATACTGAAGCGGAGCTAACTGTGCATCGACATCACGTACCGCTTCGCTTGCGCCCGGCGCCGCGTCCACAACCTGAAGCACAAGCGCCAGTTCACGCAGGACAGAATCACTCATCTGGTGCGTGACACCCTCAAAGTGCCGCTGTGCAAAGAGCACGGTGACCACAAGCTGTAAGAAAACCACCGGCAGCAGCAGGATTAAGGCTGCACGCCCGTAAATGCCCCGCGGCATATAGTGTTTGAGCAAGTCGAATGACATAAGCTAAACCTAAGCGGACAATCCCCCGAGTGAAAGGCCAAACCATGCTGCCACCAGACGACTTCAACCCGCCTGTTGGCGTAGCTCAAACACTTGCGCCCGGCCTGCGCCGTATCGTGGCCCCGAACCCCTCGCCTATGACGTATCGTGGGACGAATACCTATCTGCTTGGCGAAACGGCACTTGCCGTCATTGACCCGGGCCCAGATAGCGCGCCGCATTTATCCGCGATATTGCAGGCGGTCGGACCGGACCAACACGTCAGTCACATCATTGTAACCCATACCCATCTGGACCATTCCCCGCTGGCGGCATCCCTGTCAGAACGCACAGGCGCGCCCATATTCGCCTTTGGCGCGGCGGATGCAGGACGCTCGACAGTGATGCAACAACTGGCCGATGCAGGCACCGTGGGTGGTGGTGAAGGCATTGATGCAGACTTCTCGCCCGATGAAATCGTCGCGGACGGCGACATCATTACCGGAAGCGGGTGGGAGCTTGATGTCATCCATACTCCCGGCCATATCGGCAACCATATCAGCCTAGGTTGGGGTGATGCCTGCTTTACCGCCGACCATGTGATGGGCTGGGCTTCCTCACTGGTATCGCCTCCCGACGGTGATCTGACCGATTTCATGCGTTCCTGCGCGCGCCTGCAAACCCGTGACTGGCAGGTTTTCTATCCAGGGCACGGCGCACCGGTCGAAGAGCCCGCCGCGCGGCTGGATTGGTTAGTGGGCCATAGACGCGCGCGCGAAGCAGCCATTCTGGAATTGTTGTCAAAAGGTCCATCCTCCGCCCCGTCCCTTGCGAGGATCATCTACACCGAGACCCCGGCAGCCTTGCTCGGAGCAGCCGTACGCAACGTACTGGCCCACCTGATTGACCTCAATGGTAGAGGCCTCGTCACGCATTCAGAAGCACTACACGAAAGCGCCATTTTCACTCTCAACGAGCCAGAGTAAATTTTTTCATAAAACACCCCAAATCCCTCTGGACGCGCCAAAATACCACCGCTATACGGTGCGGACCGTTCCGACGTAGCTCAGCGGTAGAGCAGTTGACTGTTAATCAATTGGTCGTAGGTTCGATCCCTACCGTCGGAGCCATAAAAAGCCACTAAGCTCAATAGGTTGGTGGCTTTTTTGATTTTTACGTTCTAAATTTTTATCGCCGGGGTAACATCTGGGGTAACGTCCGACATTCTAAGAAGCTCGTGGCTAGCAAAAGCCCTTGCCTGTTGATGCCCGCTTGTGTTGTTGTCATGCTTTAATCAAAGGAGCTACCATGCTTAGAATTGTTACCGCTGTATCCTGCATTGCCTTCTTTAGTGCCTGCGATGACGGTGAGCGTTTCATGGCGGATAGCGTCGGGATTGTTGCGGTTGACGGTTATCAGATTGAGGTGAAGCGCAACCGTGCCGATCCGCTTATTTGGGAAGCTCTGCACAAAAATCCGGTTAAATTGAAGCTGACCCATGGAGACCCCAAAGCCCTCGCAAGAAACATACAAGCTATTGAGCAAGTGTCCGGCTGCAAAGTTGATCGTGATACTCTGAATCATATACCTCCTATGGCTGCCACAGTTGCGGGTGTGCGTTGCTAACATAGAAAAGTTTGGGGGATCGGCGCAACATCCCGTTGCCCTCCGATCCCCTGCCGTTTTGCGTCTGGTGTGACGGGGACAGCCACGCATCCCAACGTGCTGCCCTGCGCCGCGTTCTAGGTCGGAACCGCGCCTTGACGGGGTTTGACACTTCTGCCGGGTACTCGCCGTCTTACCCCTTGCAGTTAGGCCCAAGAACTAAAGGCCAGCGACTGCAAACGCTATTCCTTCCAATCCACCAGATGCAACGCCGTGTCGGGATCTACGCCCGCCGCCTTTGCCGCCGCCATTGCTTCGATGATCGTCTTCATGGCCCGCGCGCGCCCTGCCGTGTCGAACGCCTGCAAATTCCTGCAAACGTCGATGGCAACAGCCCCGCCCAGCTTGGCGCTAACCTCTTCGGCCATCAGGTCAGCAATCGGTTGAACCGTCCACACAGCCAAATGACGTTGCCCCTCGCGGATAGCGTTGCCTTGCGCCGATCGGGTCAGCATGGAAGGCAAAACCCCAAAGGCCAGCGCCACGCCGTCTTGCGCCGCGTGTAGAGCTTCCACATGGGTCGCCTTTTGCAGATCCGGCGACAGTTGGTCAGGCTTTTGCCCTAACTGCGGATTCATGCCCGCCGCCGTGCTTTGTGCCACGCCCTCGATCACCAGCGTAGAACCCCGCTTGCCACGGAACGCCGCCCGCATCTCTTCCATGTCATCGGCGCTACTGTCTGGTAAATGCACAATCTGTGAACCGATCGGCGCATCACGGAAAACATCGCGTAGAGCCGTTTCGACTTCATGCAGCAGCGATGCCGACAGCCCCGAACGGGTCAAAGGTGCCTGCCCCGCCCAAGGGGTCACAGCATCAGAGCCAATGCGGAAGTGCAGGATCTCGCCCGCCAATGCCGTTTCGGTGCGCCCGCCGCCCGCTTCGGATATGCTCACGCGATACGCGCGCGGGATGCCGTTGCGGGTGGAAATATCCCAGTCAGATGCCGGAACAATGCCGTCCCCGGTAATCAGCGCCACAAACTCGCCACGCAAGGCCAGAGAACGCCCAGCAAGCGCAAGGGTGCGTCTGTCCAGCATGTCGGTGCCGATCACGTCAGACGCCGCCAGAGCGCCTTCCCATAGGCTCACACAGCTTTGCACGGTGCTTGTCAGCTCCGCCAAGCCCGATTGCCCAGAGAACCAGCTTTCACGCGCTGCCATGATTGCCGCCGTGTAGCCCGTGCCGCTTGATCGGGTTTCGTGCAATGCCAACTTGGCAGAGCGCCGAAAAATATCCATCAGGCCCATGTCACGCCCTCCATCGGTTAAGGGTGCGGTGCAGGCCGCTAGTCGGGTGGTCGCCCGCCCCACTAGAACCCCACGCCCGCGCCTCGATCTGTGCCGCCGGATACGCAGGGCGACAAACTGCCGACAGCTCGAACAGATCCGCCTTGTCGATGGTGCGCAGCATTCCAGCCCCGCGCCGCTCGATACGTTCCCCGCCCGGTGCCACGCGGAACCCCGGCGACAGCCCCTTGATAAGCCCGGAACCGTGCGCTGCCAGAAAGTCGCGCGCCCAGCTTGTGCCATCGTCGAGGGTTGCCCGGATCTCTAACGCTTCGTCGGTGTCGGTCAGGGTCAAAGTGCCGGCCGATCTGCTGGCAAGGGGCTTGTCATAGCTATGCCCTGCCAACAGGTGGATTTCGTCGCCGCCGTTGATACGATCGGCAAAGGCTCGGGGGGCGATAACTTCCAGCCGCCCCGGTGCCAGCTCGGTTTCGGCACCATACGGAAAACGGGCGGTCAGGCGGGTTGAACCGCCTTCTGCCCTGATTTCCAGCGTGCCTTTGTTACCGCCCCACAGCATTAGACGCCCGCCGCCAAGTTGGTCAGGATACGGGTTTGCAAGCCGCGGGGAACTGTAAAGTCCGCAGTGACAAGGCCCGTCAAAACCAGCGAACCGCTTGCCGCCTTCGTGTAGGGATCTCGTACCAGATCAATGCCGCCGTAGATGCCCAGATAACCCGGCGCGATGCCTTGCACGTTGGCCGTCATAACTGCGGTTTCGGTCGGGATCACATTCGAGATTGCCGGGGTGCCGACGTGCTTTGTCAGGCGGTCCCATTCGCTCACGGCGGTGCCGCTGATAAGCGTGTCGTCGAGGTCCGCCCAGATAGCAGGATCAAAGGCCAAATTGACTTGGCTTGCGCTTGTGATTGCATTGGCTTCCATGAACGCCACGATCTCGGCACGGAACGCCGCCCATGTTGCCGCCGCGCTCACGTCCTCGGACGCGATGCCATAGGTCGCCGCGCCGGGGATAAAGCCCAAAGGCTGGCCCGTTGCCCCGGTCCCGTTGATAACCACGCGGTCCAGCTCGGTGCCGATCGCCGCATTCAGATCGCGCCGGATTGCAGCTTCCAAGCCCTCGCCCGATTGCTTCAGCGTCTTGCGGCTGATAATCATTTGCGCGCCGCCCGTCTGGTCAGGCGATAGGCTACGCTCGGAAGTCGCATAAGCCGCCGCTGCCCCTACATCGCCCAGCTCGGTAGTTTGCCAGCCAAATACCGCGCCAGAGGTGGCAACAGGGAAGGCCATCGAACCTTGCGCGATGTTGATACGCGCCACGCCCAGCTTCTCGGCAACAGAGCCGGGAAAGATCCGGTCGATGATCGGGCGGATCATTTCAGGCGATGGTGTCCCGGTTGATACGGTTTCGCCCGCGCGTGTCTCAAGAGCAGCGTAGGGAACCGGGATGCCCTGATAGCCGCCCGCGTTGCGCATCTCTTCCACGATCTCGGCGGTGGCGCCACTCATTGCCTTGCCTTCGTCGATCGCAAAGGCCACTTGGCGCAACTCGAATTTGCCCATCATTTCGGCCCATTCTTTGCCGGAACGTGTTTCCAGCTCGCCCTTGGCTTCGTCGCGTTGTTCGTCCTCGGATACCAGCGCCGCGCGGAACCGCACTTCGTTGGCCCGGTACTCTTTGTCGAGGGTATCCATCGAACGCGTTTCGTCCTCGGTCGGTGTCGGTTTGCCTACCAGCTCCGCAAGGTTTTGGCGGATTTCGGATTGACGGCGGGTGATTTTCAAAGATTCAAGCAATGTTAAATTCCTTATGCTCGGTTGTGTTTTTGCCTTCGCGCATCAGCGCATTGACGCTATCCCGCCACGCTTGGCGGTCGGGTGGTGTCGGTTTGTGTCCGCACTCAATTCTGGTTTTTTTGGTGTGACAGGGGCCGCAAAGTGCTTGGCAATTTGCAGGATCAAAGCTCAATTCGGGGTGCGTCCTCACGGGTAAAACGTGGTCAACTTCCAGCCGCCGCCGCTCCCCGCATTTCACACAGGCCCATTCGTCACGCTCTAGGACGGCATGGCGAACCGCCTGCCATCTCTTCGTCGAGGTCACGCGCTTGCTATGGCGAAAGTGTTCTTTCATCCGTTGTTCCTCGCGGTCGCGCTCAATTCCAAGAAATTCAAACGCCCTTCGGCACTTTCCTTTATGCCCGTGATGTTGAAATTCAGGCCCGCGTGCTGGATCCGATCCGCCGCCGTGATTGCCCGCGAAAATGCAGAACTGCGAACCGTGAACCGGGTCATCAGCTCGGACGTGACAGAACCCGCTAAAACCTTTTCGCCGTCTTTCACGTCAGAGCGGTGCGCCCAGATGGTGCCGATCGGTTCAAAGTCGCCTTGCACGTTGCCAAAGCCATCATCAAAAAAGCCCGCCCGCGTGATTGTTATTCTGCGGTCAAGTTTGCTTGCACTCATGCCCATGCCAAACGCGCCTTCTTTGTCGTTGCCGCCTTGCGTCTCATGCCCTCGGACACAGCAAGAACAGCCGCCGCCGCCGCGTCGATACGGCCCAGAGAACGCGCCTTCGCCAGCTTGTGATTGTTGGCCGGGTCTACCAGCGTGATCGCGTCAGAGAACGCAGAACGCAGCAACAGGGATGGGGTGGTGAGGATCTCGCCATCGAACAGCGCGCGCCGGAACCGCTCAATATCTTCGCTGCCATCTTTCCAGCCAAAGCCCCGCCAGATGAACGGAACCCGATCAAGGCCCGCCGATTGCATGGCCTCGCTAAATTCAGCATGGCGGAACCGATCGCCCACAATGCAGGCAATGTCTGCCCCGTCTGCCAGCTTCACAATCTCCGACAGCCATAGTCCTGGCGGAACCGTGTTTTCGCCCAGCACTGACAATTCGCCCCGCTCGTGCATTTCGGTATAGCGCCCGCTTACGCCATCAGCCGCGCCACGATCGGCAAGCGATGGTTTGCTGGGGAAGGTGCCGACAGCCTCAAGACGGCCCGTGTCAGGCCAGAACAGCGCCGCCGCGCTCATTGAACGAGAGCCGCCCAGATCCACGCCCAGAATGCACGAACCTTCACGCGGGGGCAGATCGTCCGGGGAGACTTCGCAGCTCATCCATTCGTCGATAGTGACCAGAACGGAACGATCGTCAGATGAAACTTCCTCGTTGCGATTGAGGTTACGGAAGCTACTAAGAGCGGATCCGCCCCGCGCAATGGCCCGTTGTGCCTGCGCTTGTAACCATTCAGCAGTTGGACCGATGCCCTCTTTGCTGCCGGGGTTTGCCACCAGAAGGCTTACCAGATCATCAGCAGGCAAGCCCGGTTCTGGGGTGTGTTGTTGGACGTAGGTGCCGGGAGGTGGTTCCCTCATCCAACGTGCGAACGTGTTGTCAGCACTTGGCGCATTCGTACTGATAATCAGCGCCCGCCCGTCACGTTTGCCAAGCCCGGACAGGATTGCGTTTTCGAGGTTGTCACCCTTGTCACGGTCCCACGCTGCCCGCTCATCCATGATGCAAAGGGTGCTTGCGCCGCCCAGAATAGACTTGCCATCAGCAGGGATACAACGCGCCAGCCCGCCGCCGTTGCCGGAGTATTCAACCTCAAGCCGTGATCCGCGCCGGATCGTGAATAGCTCTTGTTCTTCCTCCGGTAGCCCTTCGATGAACCCGACCAGAAAACCGAAAGCCGCCCTTGATTGGTCCCGGTTGCGCGCCGCGAATAAGATCTCGCGTTTGGGCTGGCACTCAATGACGCCCATCAGATGCCCCAGAGCGATGCCCGCAGATAGAGCAGTTTTCGCCGCGCCGCGTCCGATAGACAAAACCGCGACAGCCGTGCCTTTCGAGAACGCGCCCCGCACGAAGTCCTTTTGGAATTTCGCCAGCTTCAGCTTTTTGCCAGCCAAACGCCCTTCGGGGATCACCAGCGTAGGCAAGAAACGCAGCGCCGCCGATGCCTCTTTGGACGCCCGCGCCATCACTTTTCCCCCGATTTTTTTGGGAGAGGGAACGCAAAACCCACACCCCCGGTCCGATGGGTACTTAAACATTCGACTATTGGGACCATGCCAGAGACGCCTGTTTTTGCGGTATCATCTGCGAAAGTAGAGTGGCAGACTTTGCCACTCTTCTCACGACCATTGCCAATCGCCCCATGCGCGGTTTCGGGATGAAGCGCGAGATACGCCTTATCCACGCTCACAGCTTCACACGCCTGTATCGCGCACAGATCCGCGCCGTTGCCGCTGGCATGGTCGGTGCCTTCTCACTCGCCCGATAGTCGTACAGCCGCGCAGCGAGGTCACAGATAGCCATGCTCATGTCGGCGGGGATGGTGTCAGCCGTTGCCCCATAGCCTGCCGTGTAGGTGATATGCAGACGCCCGCCCGGTGTGCTTGTGAAGTGCAGGACAGGGTAGCGCCCGCCCTCTAGCCAATAGCCATCAAGTAGCAGTGTGGTGGTGCCGTCCATCTCTACCACTGCCACGGTAATCACAGCATCAGATGCAACAGGCCCGATCGGCAAGGCCACATGCTGCCCCGGCCAGTTGTCAGTCGTGCAAGCGATTGTCTGGTTCAGCAGTGCCAGCGCGCAGTAGTCCTCTACCTCACGCGCCGCCGCTTCGACGTATGCAGTCGAACCCGCCACAAGGTCAGCGTCCAAGCGCATATGCTCTTGCAGCGTTGCGGGTGATACCGTGTCGCCCGTTGCTATCGGTGTGCGCTTGATCGTCAGCATCATGGCCTCATAATATAGGTCAGCATTGCTTACCATATATAGGTCCGGTTTGATACCTATTTCTGCAAAGTTGTTGTGTCCCGTTTGTCCCGCTTGTTTCACTCTTTGGGCTGTCAGCGCGGGCGGGACACGGGACAGCCTTTAAGGGCTTGTCCCGCTTGTCCCGTCTCATCCCGCTTCTGCGTCGGGACAATTTCACGAATGTCCCGCTATGTCCCGTCTGTCCCGCTCAATCATGATTTCGGTTTGAATAGTCCCGTCGGTTGTGAGGTAAATATCGCTTTCCACCTTCATCTGACCGTTGTTAACCAGATCGGAACGAACCCGCTGGAATGCCTTCTTCTTCGCATCGGTATTGTCGCCGGTGTGCTTGGCATAGAAAGCGTCACGCCATTCATCGACATGGACGCCACGAAGCGCGCCGTTATCCCAGACGCCGCCACCGATCGCCGCCGTGGTGTAGGTCTTAATTCCCAGCTTTTGGGACGGGGAAACGCGGGACTGCCGTTTCGGTGCATCGGTCGCCCTAAGAACCACACTCTTTGCACCGCCAACAAGATCCACAGGATGAAAGACAAATGCCATTGGCGCGGGTGGTTCTGCATCCTTCATCTTGGTATTGACGATTTGCATAGCGATGCCTTCTGCCGGTTCAACTCGAAACTCGCAATCTAACGCGCCCTTTAGTGCCATCGCACCGCGCGCGCGCTGTTTGTCACCATGGCCCGAATGATGCACCAGCAGCACGGCACAGCCCGGATAGCGCGCTTTCAGATCGTCGATTGCTGCAATGAAGTTGCTCATATCACTTGTCGAGTTTTCATCGCCTGCACCAAAGTTGCGCGCCACGGTATCGACAATGATAAGTGTTGGCTCGCCGTGAGACTTAGCCAAAGCATCGACAGACTTTGACACAGCATTTGCGCTCGCAGCATCAAGAAAATGTGCCGCGCGCTCGGATTTGAACAGCGGAACTCCGGTCAAAGACACGCCCCGATCTATCGCCCATGCAGCAAAGCGCCTCGCAAGCCCGTTGTGGCCCTCTCCAGCGATGAAAAACACAGATCCTTGCTTAACCGACCTATCGTGAAAAGGGGTGCCGCTGGCAACGCTCAGGCCAATATCCACAGCAACAAAACTCTTGCCGCAGCCCGGATCGCCAAAGATCATGCCTAAAGTGTCAGTCTCGATCAGCCCGTCAATTAGGAACTCCGGTTCTTTATATTCCAGGTCACCTACGGCAACAAAAACAAAGGAAACAGGTTTGCTTTGTGATGGGGCATAACTCTCCATCGGTGCAAAACGATCATCAGGGTGCAGATCTGCAAAAGGATCATCCATATTCATGCCGCCCCCCGATGCAGGAACTTGCCGTCAGCATCGACACGCGCCAAAAATGCCAGCCGATCGCGCTTGTCAAATTCCTTCCAGAGCTTCGCAAACAGCCGCTTTCGGATATTGATACCAAGCGGACGCCCATGAAGTTTGTCTAGTGCCGCACACCCATAAGCCGCAAGCTCATGCGCAGGAGCGCATTCAGCCCAGAAAAGTGCATCCGACGCTACCATCCCGAACGGATCGCCGATCGTTGGCCCGTCAGTTACAAGGTCGGCAAGCCAAGTTTCGCAGATATGCAGTATGTCCTGCCGGTCGCAATGATCCAGCGCGAACCATGCCGCAGTTGCCCATTCCTTGCGAACGCGGTATTTTGTTGACAGAAACTGACCTGTTTCAAATTCGCCCTCGGTCGCGTTGCCAGACGCGCCGAGGGTTTCTATTTTGGGGATCATTACATGGCCCCCCGCGATTCTTCGGCCTGGCGTTCCAACCACTTCGACAATTCAGTTTCGCGCCAGTAGTTACGCCGCCCGATCTTGATCGGCTTTGGAAAGCCAAGGGTCGGATTGTGAAGCCAGCGCCAGATTGTCATATCCGAAATGCCGCCGCATAGGTCGCGAACAGCAGCCGCAGAAATAAGTTTTTGTTCCATTATGAAGCCTTGCGTTTGATTGCGTTAGGCCTCTCAAATATCCAGATTGGTTTGTGACAGATCAGGGGTGTGTCACAGGTTTCTTTGTATGACGTTGCCAAAGCGCGCGATTAGCACCACCGCTTGTGCCGATTCCGTTTGCAGCAGTGATCCGCGCGGCAGCCGCTGCGGTTTGACCGGAATCAATCAAACGTTTCATTTCTGAAAGAACTTCTTGTGTGTGATCTGCGAAATCTCCTCGACGCTGTGCAGCACCCTCCTCCGATTTTTTCCGGTATTTTTTCCCAGAAACTGTAGCATCGCCATGATTGATAATAAACTTGGCCTCAGCCCATGTTTCTCCAAATTGGATCATCTCTCTCATAAGCCCAAAAAGCGAGTAATCAGAGATTGGGGCACCCTCAGGAAAACTATTAATAATTGAAAAAGCTCTTTCAGAGTGCATTAAACACTTGGCCGCATACCATTGCCGCGTCCTTGGGAATTGCGCCGCCATAACCTTTCGTATTTGTTCAAGTTCCTGCAATGAGCCAAATTGTTCCAGTAACATCCGACACCAACGGATTCTGGCGTCAAGTTTGGCTAAATCTGGTCCATCAAAAATTCCGAAAGCTGCGACCTCACCCCAGTTTTCAGGAGGAACTAAAGTCTCCCATAGCCCAGAGTTTCCTAACTTTGGCAAAATTCCAGATGAAACAATCTCTCCATTAAACTCAAGCTGGATCGAAAGTGCATCCGCATCCTCCGTAAATCGCTTAGATTTTTCCCTCAGTTTATAAATGAATTGCTCTTGTTCAGAACCTAACGCATAAATTCCTTGGAATTTCAGGATCTCTGTATTTTCCAAGAGCGCGAACGTGTTGTCTAGCGTATCCATCAACGCGCCTCCAAAAGTCGCACCACATTGCCGGAAGTGCCTTTGACTAAATCGCTGACAAAGTGCGCCCATGCTTCCAACGCTTTCCGTTTCTCGTCGGCGTAGTCGTGGCGCTGATATACCCCAACAATCCCGCCGCCCGTGCCGCTCACGTGGTTGAGAACCGCCTCCGTCACGCGCACAGGAATGCCCAGCCGCGCCATGCCAGTTGCAGCCGTGCGGCGCAAATCATGAAACGTCCAGTGCGGGATTTCCTGCCCAGCAATCTCAACCATCCGTTCAGCAATGTGATTCCGGCCCTTATGATAGCCTTGTAACGCGCTTTCTCCGGTGGTGGTGTGGATGTAGCCAGCATTCCCTTTGACGCGCTCCACGGCCCCCAGAACGTCCTGCGCCGCCTCCGACAATGGCACATCATGCGAGCGTCCGTTTTTGGTCCGATCGGCCTCAAGATGCCATAGATCGCCGCTAACCTCCCGATCCGTCATATTGACAACCTCACCAAGCCTTTGGCCGGTCAGCAACAGCATTTTGCCAAGGTGACCCCATGGCTGGCCCTCGTGAGAACACGCTTTCCAGAACAATATGATTTCATCATCGCTCAACACGCGGTCGCGGCTCTTTTCCTTAGCCACCGGCTTAACGCCCATCGCGGGCGACTGGTCGATTATGTCGCGCTCCACGCACCAGCTAAGAAACTTGTTCAGATACGCCCGAACGCGGTTCGCAGTGACAACCCGCCCGCTATCTGCAATCGCGTCCAGCAGGTCGATCACGTCTCGCTTGGCTATGTCGTGAATGTCCCGTTCACCCCAAATCGCGACAACATGCCGGTTCAACTCGCGCTTGACTGTCTCGCCTGATTTCAGGGTGGAAAGATGCCGCTTGCTGAATTGCTCCACCAGCGTCTTGATCTTGTCCCGCTCAGATAACTGCGCCTCCATCCGCGCGGCCTTGGTCCGTTTCTTCACCGCGCTCGGATCTTTGCCGTGTTCCACTGCTTCGATAGCTTCGGACGCAGCAGCGCGCGCATCAGCCAGCCCCATCACTGGCCACCGGCCCAGCGTCAGCTTCTTCGGTTTGCCAGCGTAGCGATAGCGCAAGGCCCAAGATTTCACCCCGCTTGGCTGGATCACAAGATAAAGCCCGGACAATGCCGGGTCGGGGATTTCGCGGCGATTATCACTAGGCTTCGCGGCCTCTATCGCCTTTGTCGTGAGTGCCTTTGCCATAGTCAACTTTCCCTCCGGGGTAACACTGGGGTAACACATTAGCCAGTTAAGAACCGTTACCCCAAGTTAGTAACGAAGGCTAACTTTGTACGCAATAGTTAACAAAACATGGCGCACATCGAGTGCGATAGTTTTACATAGTTAGGATAAGTTTAGACCTAAAACTTGACTGTTAATCAATTGGTCGTAGGTTCGATCCCTACCGTCGGAGCCATTAACACCGCAAGGCGTTGATATTTAATGAAAAAGGCACCCAAACGGGTGCCTTTTCTCGTTTCAGGTCACAACAAGTGCACTCCAAAAGTCACAACAGGTGCACAACAAGTGCACAAAGCCGGACCGGAGTCAGTGCATGAACAAACGTGATCGCACCCCTTATCTCGAAAAACGTGGCGAAGCTTTCTACTTTCGCCGCAGGCTTCCTTACGAGGCAAACGGGCTATCAAACCCGATTTATATTTTTTCTCTACGATCAGACATCCCTTCTGACGCAAGAGAGATCACCGCACGCCTGACCGCGATGACCACTCTTGCCTTCGATTACGCACGGGGGTGTCCAGACATGGACCAAAATACATTAAAAGCGCTTCTGACCGAACTTGTCCGGTTTGAAATCGCCGCCTTTGAAAAAACGCGCCTGGCCACCGGTCCGCGGTCCCTCGCTGCTGCTGAATTTGCCTCAGAACGCGAACAGGCAATCCAGGAAACGCTTCGCCAGGCTATCTTTCTGCGAGATTGGGAGGCTGTTCGATCCCCGCTTGAATGCGTTGCAAAGCGTCTCGGGGTCAGTTTGCCGGATGCGCCGCTCACCTATGCCACACTGGCCCTTGAAGCACTCAAGGTCTCAATTGACATCAGTCGTGAGCGCCAAATGCGTGATCGCGGCGAATACACTGAACCATCCCCTATTTTCTCACATGCTGTCCGCACAGATTTAGCGGATCATGTCGCTATTTCAGCGTCCAAAAGACCTGCTGTAACGCTGGATTCAGCTTTCGCTGTCTTATCTGACGACAACATCCACCAACATCCGGACGTCACCGCCCCGACTGCCGCATCAAGTACGGTCTGTCTACCAGCACGCGACGACAATCCAGTGGCACAACACAAAGAAACAACGCCAATTATTCCGGAGAAAAAAACGGACGTCCGGGACGTTCTGCGCTCAAAAAACCTCCTGAGAACTTGCTCTGATGAAACCATCACGGCGCTTGAAAAAGGGGACAACATCACCCTCGCGGAAGCCTTTGACGTTTATATCGACTTCAAGAGCCATGGTTGCTCGGATGAATGGGAAAAAAAGCAAAAGCCCGACCAACTGACCGGGGAAAAATGGCGAACCAGCTCCTTTCCGAACCTGAAGGTTGCCAAAGCCATCTGGTCAGACCTGCTACATAATCAAGGCGTCTCCCAAATCTGCGAAGACGAAGTTGACGAAGCGATTGCAGTTATTCGTAACATTCCAAAAAATCACGGAAAATGGCAAAGCGTCAGCGCAGATCAGGGCTACCGAAAATTGATAGAGCAAGCGCAAAAAGACGAAAAGCTGTCGATGAACCTGGCAGAACGCGAACTGCGCCAACGCGGCTGCACAAATGAAGAAGAAATCCGCAATGCACGTCTCACCAAGGTGGTCCCGAGAATACGGGTTGAGACTTATTTGCGTCATGTCCGCAGCGCCAAGAGAATTGGCAATATGCTGCATGCCCTCGGAATTTCCGCGACCAACGTATTCAAGGATTGTAGCTTCCGGAACGACGAGACCAAGCGACTAAAAGCCACTGAAGACAAAATTGAACGCGAGAAGTGGGATGACCGCTTTTTTACCTTCCTGCGATCCCCTGTCTTCCAAGGCCATGCCAAAAGTGAGGACGATCCCCTGTTCTGGATGCCTTTGCTGGCGCGCTGCCACGGCCTACGGAGCGAAGAAGGCGCTCAGCTTGGTCCTGACGATGTTTCGACTGAAAAAACATTCCTTACCTTCGCATCCGCCAGCAATTGGGAGACACAGTGAAGTCTGATGCGGGTTTCCGTAAAATTCCCATTCATCCAGCACTCATTGAACTGGGCTTCATGGAGTTAGTTAGACGTGCCCGCGCTAACGGAGACCGCAGATTGCTTCCAACGATGACCCGCGGCAAGCACAAGGGCAACTTCACAGAAAATTTCACGAAGTCCTTTGGGAACTACCGAAAAACAAATAAAGTTTATTGGCACGGGTTGGATTTTCATGCGCTGCGGACAACATTCCACCATGATCTGATGGATGCCAGCGTTCCTGGTTACATCAAGCGCAATCTAATGGGTCACGAGCCGCTTGATGAGGGTGAAAAATCTTACGCTCAAAACGGAATATCGATTGTCACACTCTTCAAGCACGTCAGCAAAATTCCATTTGATCCGCAGCTGGTTAAAAGCCCCATCAACATTCTAAAACCAACACTAATGAGCGGCAAAGCCGGGAAACATGGCCTGAAAGTCGTTGGGGGCTAAGTGCCATGCAATCGCAATCACCCAATCCTGGATCCGGCCTGCATTTGATACAAACCGGATTTTTCAGATCCGGACAAAGATCAAATCTTTTTCAATATCGAACATCAACCCAAACAGAAGGAAAGCCGCGCGTCGTCAAAGGATGACGGCACATGTGCGCATTGAAGAATTATCAAGGACTGCATGACGTCCTTGATAATCGCGGTTAGTGAGCCGTTAAAACAATAAGAAAAGCCGCACGCAAGTCCAGCCATTTGCAGTAAATGGTGCAAAGGGCGTGGTGCGGTCATATTACAAGGGGATACACGTGACATGAAGCTCCCGAAGGAATTCTCGGGAGCTTGTCTATGTCCGGTCTGCGGACGAAGCTACCGTTCGCGGCAGAGGGTCCAATGTCGGTTATGGGATGTGCGTGGGTCCTGTTTCTTGGGCGGGCATTGGCATCTAACCGACCGGTCTTGTATCAAGCGGGGCCAGTAATTCGCCGATCTGGTCACGTAGCCATAGGTGCGGCGGGCTGGCAGAATTGCGCCGGTGCCAGATCATCGTGATCTGGACAGGGTCGACCGGAATCGGCGGTTCGAACACGTCAAGCCCCACGGAATCTGCGATGTGATGCGCCAGTGCGACCGGCAACAGCGCGATCAGATCGGCCCCGGCAACGGCACGGTAGACGCCGGAAAACACAGGCATGGTCATCACAACGCGGCGCGTGCGCCCGACCCTTGCAAGGGCCGCATCTCCCGCTGCTGCTGCCCGGCCTTCGGGGGAAAACAAGACATGGCCGATGTCACAGAACAGATCGAGCGGGACCTTCGCGCCCGCGGCCACGCCAGCGCGCGCGAGCCGTGGATGACCCTTGCGGGCAACGACGCAATAGGGGGACAGGAAAACCGGCCTCTCCTCGACCCAGTCGGGAAGCGGCATTTGCGGGATCAGCGCGAGGTCGACATCGTAGCGTTCAAGCGTGTCGACGTAACTGTCAGGCACCAGATCGACCAAATGGACCCGCATCAGCGGCGCGCGTGCCGAAAGACGGTCGGCCAGTTGCGGCATCAGCATTTCGGCGAAAAAATCACTGCCCGACACCTTGAACCTTGCGTCGGATATGGCGGGGTCGAAAACATCCGCACCCCGGATCAGGGCACCAATGTCGGCTCTTGGGAGAAATTCCTCTTCCTTGCGAAAGCCCATTTGCAGCGCTGCAGACTTCGGTAAAAAGAGATCGCTTATGATATTCTTTCCGACCGGGCTCTTATTAGTTTTCCGTAGCCATGCTGTTGTGAACGCATCATCGACCGACCAAGGCCGCGACGCGCGGTAAGGCAGACGCGAAATTTTCTTCAGCAATCTCGGTTCCGGCAACATCCATTAGGGGCATCTTCACTGGCTTCATAGCTTTGCCTTGCCGCATTTCGTAGGCCACGGGTGCCGCGTCACGCAATCCATTTATCCCACTGGCCGTGCCGCTATGTAAGGTCACATCAAAGCTGTCTGGATCCGCAATCGCACCTTCAAAGACTTCTCGTCCCTGCAAGATCAACCAGCCACGAAAGTCCTCGAAGGCGTCATCTGAACATCCACCTTGCAACAGATAGGCCAAGGCCCACACGTCCCAACGATAGGCACGCGCATCAAGGCTGCGTTGGATCTTTTCAAAGTCGCGAATTGCTGTCGCTTTGAATGCAGCCAGTCTTTCGGGAAGCGTGTCCATCCGTTCGCCGATTGGCTGATCCGTCAGACCTTCATCGATCAGGTCCCAAAATAAATTTTCGTCCATTCTACGCGGATCGGGTTTGCCTTTGGGACGCGGTCTTTTTTCGGCGTCAATTGCTGCAATGTCGGCGTGGATGCGGGTCAGTTCCGTTTCGCTTGCACCAGTCATTTCTGCTGTTTTGCGATAGTCGGCCATTATAGCCAATAACTCCTGCTTCATCGTCGGAATGCGGCTAATCAGTTTTTCGTAATCGCGGCTTTGTTTTTGCTCCGACGCCTGATAATATTTGGCGATACGGAAGCCCGCATTTCGTTCACTGATATACCACCAAAACTCCCCCTTGATGAGCCCCATATGTGAGCGCCAAATCCGCCGCACGCGCGCGCCCTCGCCCATCGCTTGCAACCGGTCTAACACGGTCAGATGTCCGTCACTGACCGGACCGAAAGAGACTTCACCTGAAGGGGTGTAGTGTGCTTCGATCTGGTCAAACCGTTTTTCCTCGAAATAGAATTCGGTCAGCCATTCGTTTAGATCTTGTAAATACAGATCGTAAAGCGATCGACCTTTTTCATGTGCCACAACACCGCGGTCGACGAGTTCTACCAAAGCGTCTGTGTATCGTTCCCAATCATCATCGATGGAACGAAATCGCGGCATAAACCCAGTGATCCGTCCATCTTCGAAGCCCATCGAGTCGATTTCACTTTTTCGCATTATTCGTCCTCAGTTGATCGATCGCCAACGGTCTCGAATACAAAGAATGTTTTCTGACCTGTTCAAGGTAAAGACTAAACATTTTCAATCAATCACCGAAGCAGCCGTCGGCGCAGAGCGCAGTATTCTGCACTTTGGGCTCAAACCGGACTTGCGGCGGTGAGGCACGCAAATTTTGACCTTGCAGGCTTCGGCGCGACCAACCGGATGACCGGTCCCAGCCCAAAGCAGACATAGACGTTTGACATATTTGGCGGAAAGATGACATTCGCTGAGGTCTGTTATGCGGATTTTTCTGCCGTTCACATCGTGTACGATTCTGACTGCCTTCGCGATTATGCTCGGGGGTTTCAATCTGCGTCACCTTCTGATGGATCCCAAGAAAGTATCATGTCGGAGAGCACTCTCCGCTTAATGAAGCGCTCTCGCTCTATTCTATTATCATATTGAAACCAGCCGATAGTCCCCGAAGACATTGCCTCACCATCCACAAGGAATGATCCTTTTGGTGGGGCAATGTCTATTGGGGCAGAGAGCAGCCGCTCCTTCATCCTTTTAGTCAGCGGCGGTTTCATGACATCTCCGGCTTTTTCGCCTTTTGCTATAACCATTCGGGCAATCGCCACCTCATTTTTCAGGTGACCAATTGAGCAGACTATGCAGCCTGAAGCACCGCACCCCTTGCTGTCTGTTATTTTTAGGCATTTAGCGTTTGGATTATCATGTTTTTTTACGGCTTTATGCAGTGTTCGAAGAAACTCATAAGTTCCAATAACCCAAAAGCGAGACAATTGTATATGGAACTGGAGACCAGCAGTATCGCCCGACGAATCGCCTGTGAGCGCTAAATGATCTTCGAAGGATCGTAGCAGTATATCGATATTCACATTCTGATCAGCCAGTGGGTCAATGCGAAGCCGATGCTTATCGAACGTTACCAACAGCTCTCGCCATTTCCTATGTACTCCATCTGCGTCATGTTCCCGTGCTTGATACAAAGCAAAAGAGGCCAATTTAAAGGGAATGATGTCGCTTTCAGAAAATTCCATTCGGCTACCAATCACGAGCTTGCGGGCGCTCACCTGTTAGCAGACTTCCCGACGAGTTGCAGAAATCTGGCACTAAAAGCTCGGTGCCGAAGTCGGCGGAAAAGACCACCAAGGTCCACTATGAGCCGGTCACTCGACTTTGCAAAGGTTACTTTCTGCGGCACAGCCGACCTCGGCGTTCAGCGCAGCATGGGGGCTTCGGTCTGCGACGGCTTGAATGGCCGCTTTTACAATGCTGGCACAGAACCTTGGCAGATGCAGCTAAGGTTCGGTTTCCGCCCCTTATGTCGATCGATACGAACGGCCCAAACCTGACGTTCGCATCGTGCCGCCGCGCTGCAGTGCAGCTTCCCAGAAGCGGACATCTAAAAATATTTCTATATAAGACTGACGGGGAGCAACCTTTTTGAGGCCTCGCTTTGCTTGGAAACATTATGCATGCTGAACGGGCGCTTGCATATCTTTACCTCCACTAATGTTCCCCACCCAATCAAGAAAGACCCCCAGTCGCCGCAGGCCCGAGACCCGGGTAAGGTAGAGTGCTGAGATATTCAAAGGTGCGGCGTCGAGTTGGCCAGGAAACAGCTCAATCAAACGCCCGGCTTGGATATCATCTGCTATCATGAAATCGGAAAACCGTGCGATGCCCAAACCGCCTAATACCATCTGGCGAACGGCCTCCCCATTACCCGCGGTCAGGGCGGGAGGCACCGTCACGGGGCTGGACTGACCAGCAAAGCGCAGCGTGTTGATGTGATCTGGTGCCGCGAACCGAACTTGCTCCAGCTGTGCGAGGTCGGCCGGTGTTTTTGGCCAGCCTTTGCGATCAAGATATTCCGGCGCAGCCACCAATTTCCAAGCTGTACGCCCCAAAGGGCGGTGCAACATGTCGCTATCAGGCAGCTGGCCCAGCCGAATGGCAACATCAGCGTGACTGCCGATCAGATCCACCAGCGAGTCTGTCATGTCGATCGACAGCTGGATGTCCGGATACTTTGCGTGAAACTCAGCCAGACGCGGGGCGAGGACATGCAGGACGTAAGGAACCGGTGCGTTTACACGCAGTGGCCCGGCGGGGGCCTGTCCGCTGGTTGCGATCTCTTGCAGGGCTTCGCTGCGGTCTAAAATCTCGCGCGCTTCCGCCAGAACGGCGGCACCCTCGGGGGTGATTTCGATGGACCGCGTGGTCCGACGCAGCAGCGTGACTTTTAACTGCTCTTCCAGCCGCGTGACTGACCGGCTGAGTGTAGAGGCCGATACCCCTCTGCGCCGCGCAGATTCAGCAAAGCCCCCATCATCAACGATCCCGACGAAGGCGGCCAAGTCCCCCATGCGCAGCAATTCGTGCATTTTCTGCAATGATCCATTCCCAACTTGTCTGTTCTCGCAATAGATAACGACAGGCATATACGGCGTCGACATCAAATTTATTGGAGAAAACCGATGCCACTTGCCCTTTGGGCGCTGACCATCAGCGCTTTCGCCGTCGGAACGACTGAGTTCGTTATCGTCGGATTGCTTCCCACCATCGCCGCCGATCTTGGCGTTTCTATCCCCTCCGCGGGCCTGTTGGTCAGCCTTTACGCCCTCGGCGTGACCATCGGCGCGCCCGTACTGACGGCCATGGCGGATCGCGTGCCGCGCAAAACGCTGTTGCTGCTCTTGCTGGCGCTTTTCACGCTCGGCAATGCTTATGCCGCCTTTGCGCCGGATTACGGCAGCCTTGTCGCGGCGCGCTTTATTACTGGTCTCGCCCACGGCGTGTTCTTTGCAATCGCCTCGACCATCGCGACCGATCTTGTGGAACCCGAAAAGGAAAGTTCAGCCATTGCGCTGGTGTTCCTTGGTCTGACGGTCGCATTGGTAACGGGGGTACCTTTGGGAACCTTCATCGGCCAAAACTTCGGCTGGCAGTCGACTTTCCTTGGCGTTGTCGCTTTGGGTGTGATCGGCTTTATCGCGTCTGCCATCTTGGTGCCCGCCAATCTGACCAAAGCTGCCTCGGCAGGGATCAAAGCCCAATTACAGGTGCTGACTTCGCCGCGCCTTCTGCTGGTCTATCTGATCACGGCTGTCGGCTATGGCGGCAACTTCATCGCCTTTACCTTCCTTGCGCCGATGCTGAACGAAGTCACGGGTCTGTCCGCAGGCGCGGTCAGCCTTGTGCTGCTGCTTTACGGTGCATCCGTCGCCGTGGGGAACATCGCGGGCGGCAAACTCGCTGACCGTATCGGTGCAGTGACGTCCCTGACAGTGATCTTTGCTGGCCTTGCGATATCCCTGGTCGCACTTGGTGCGTTCCTTACACACCCGATTGCAGCCATCGCGGTTGCGGCCTTCTGGGGCGGTTTTGCCTTCGCCAACGTGCCGCCGCTTCAGTCTTACGTCGTGCAAATCGCACGCGAAGTCTCGCCGAGCGCAGTTGATGTGGCGTCCGGCCTGAACATTGGGGCGTTCAACCTTGGCATTGCCGGGGGCGCATGGGCTGGTGGACTTGTGGTGGAAGGCATCGGCCTTGCCGCTGCGCCCTACATCGCCGCAGGTGTAGTCGTCGTTGGGATTGTTCTGGTGCGCCTGTCTGGCCGCCTGAACGGGGCTGCACCTCAAGCCGTCGCTGCAGAATAACTTCAGCTGCCCCGCTGCATCTTTGGTTCGGCGGGGCGAATACACCCTAATGTCTGCTTTCTTTCTCAGAACCATATTGGTTTGCACCTGCAGCGAATGTCGGCAATCCGCCGATTCTGTTGAAAAACTCTTTGCTGCATCTGTAAATTTCGGAAAAGTGAGAAACCGTTCCCTCACGAGCTGCTTACATGGTGTGAAGCCGTTGAAATTTAATTATTCGCTATTTTGTTCTTCAGAATTTGACGCCAACGCGCGGTATGGGAGTTTTTCAACAGAATATGCCCTTTGCCTCCTCTCAACATCAACCAGTCCTTCTTGTCGATGCGGCCCAATCTGCGGATGTCCGTGCGACCGCCAAAATGAACATGTGCGTTCAGCAAGCTTACCTTGCGGAAAAGGACTGATCTCAAGTAGAAAAACTACCAAGATGTCAGTATCTGACCCTGCCTACCCAGGGTGACTTGAACGCCGTAATTTGAACCGCTCATCAGGGTCATTGCGACCTGCCACCCGCTCTTCTTCGCCTTATTATCCGCACTTTCCGAGCCTTGTTAAAAACGGGCATTCATCACCCGCACGGGGTGATGGTGACCCGTATTCAACATTTTTCACACCTCGCCGTAACTTCCGTTTACCACTGACAGCTTCAAAGCCTAAACCCAACAACGCGTGAGCCAATCGTACTTTAGGTTGTAACCCTGTAGAATTCATCTAACGTGCTCAGACATTTACGGGATGGTGGATATGGAAAAACGCTTCCTCTCCGAGCGGGATATTTGCAGCAAATTTATTATGCCGGGCCTGATTGCTGCAGGGTGGGATCTGAAGACGCAGATTTCGGAAGAAAAGACGCTTACGGCGGGGCGAATAATCGTTCGTGGGAGGATGGTTGCTCGTGGCAAAAAGAAGCGTGCTGACTACGTTCTCTATCTGAAGCCAAACGTGCCCATTGCTGTGATAGAAGCCAAGGACAATAAGCACAGTATCAGTGATGGGATGCAGCAAGCACTAACTTACGCAGACATGCTGCGCGTGCCGTTCGCCTTCTCGTCAAATGGCGATGGATTCGTATTTCATGATAGGACTGGTCAGTCCCCAACCATGGAAACACAAATTGGGCTTGATGACTTTCCATCGCCTGAAACGTTGCTCGCCAAATACAAAATGTGGAAAGGCATCTCCGACAGCCAGGCTGAGACAGCTTTCCATCCTTACTACGATGATGAAAAGACGCCCCGATACTATCAAATGAACGCAATCAACGCGTCTCTGGAAGCTATCTCGAAGGGTCAACAGCGACTGCTTCTCGTCATGGCGACGGGTACCGGCAAAACACTCACAGCTTTTCAGATCATCTGGCGCCTCTGGAAATCGGGAGCCAAGAAAAGAGTTCTGTTCCTCGCAGATCGCAATATCCTGATCGACCAAACCATGGTGAACGACTTCCGTCCGTTCATCGGGGACATGGCCAAACTTTCTTCACACGCAAAGACGATAGAACGATCTGATGGCAGCACCGAGCACCTGACACTGGCGGTCGACAAAAAGCGTCGTATCAACACTGCCTATCAGATCTACCTCGGTCTCTATCAGGCCCTAACCGGCCCCAAGGAATCTCAGAAAATTTTCAAAGAGCTGTCGCCAGATTTCTTCGATCTGATCATCATTGATGAGTGCCATCGCGGAAGCGCTGCAGAAGATTCTGCATGGCGTGAAATTCTTGACCACTTCTCAAGCGCCACCCACATCGGCCTGACCGCCACGCCGAAGGAAACAGAATACGTTTCGAACATCGACTACTTTGGAGAGCCGGTCTATTCCTACACATTGCGTGAAGGGATCGATGATGGGTTCCTGGCCCCGTACAAGGTTATCAAGTGCCATATCGACCGCGATGTCGAAGGGTACAGGCCCGCAGCAGGCCAAGTCGACAGAGACGGGGTTGAAGTCGAAGACCGGATCTATAACACAAAGGATTTTGACCGGGTCCTTGTCATTGATGAGCGCACCAAGTTAGTCGCGCAACGCGTTACGCAGTTCTTGAAAGAGAGCGGTGACCGCATGCAAAAAACCATCGTTTTTTGTGTGGACGAAGAGCATGCCGCTCGGATGCGCCAGGCGTTGATCAACGAAAATCAAGACTTGGTCGCCGAGGACTCCAAATATGTCATGCGGATTACCGGGAGTGACAAGGAAGGCGTGAACCAGCTCGCCAACTTCATCGATCCTGAAGTTTCCCATCCTGTGATTGTCACAACGTCCCGTCTTCTTAGCACTGGGGTTGATGCCCAAACGTGTCGGCTCATCGTGCTTGACCGGCAGATCGGATCTATGACCGAGTTCAAACAGATCGTTGGACGCGGGACGCGCGTGCACAGCGACACAGGAAAGTATTATTTTACCCTTATGGATTTTCGCGGAGCAACAAGCCACTTCGCTGATCCAGACTTCGATGGTGATCCTGTCCAGATTTACCAACCGACGGGTGACGATCCCATGGTGCCCCCAGAGGATGGTGAAAATTCCCCTGATGTGGAATTGGGTAGTGAAGACACTCCCACCGACGAGGGTTTAGAAGTTTTGGTTAATCCGGCCGATGGCACCGACGCAACGGTTGACGGCAACGTTGAAAACACTGGCCCTGTCAAAAAAATCTATGTCGATGGTGTCGGTGCAACGATCATCAAGGAACGGGTTGAATACTTAGACTCCGATGGCAAGCTCATCACTGAAAGCTTGAAAGACTTCACCCGCAAACACCTCACCCGCCGCTATGCCTCCATGGACGATTTCCTGAAGCGTTGGAATGCAGAGGATCGCAAGCAGGCCATCATCGACGAACTTGCAGATGAAGGACTGGACCTGACCATGATTGGTTCAGAACTCGGCCAGGACCTCGATCCCTTCGATCTCGTCTGCCACATTGCGTTCGACGCCAAGCCACTTACCCGTAAGGAGCGGGCCGACAATGTCAAGAAGCGGGATGTGTTCAACCGCTATGGTGAACAGGCCCGCGCAGTATTGGAAGCCCTGCTTGAAAAGTATGCCGATGAAGGGGTATTCGATCTCGACGATACAAACATCCTCCAAATCAATCCCTTCTCCCACATGGGAACGCCAATCGAGCTCATGCGGGCCTTTGGTAAAAAACCTGACTATTTGCGGGCAGTTCATGACCTCCAGAACGCCCTCTACGAAGAAAGCGCGTAAGGTATGAAGAAAGCCCGGCAACAGGGAAATTTGGATGCGCTCTGTGGCATGTACGCAGTCACGAACGCTTTCTTGGCGTCGGGCGTTAAGGTGAAGAACGAAGCCCGCCTCTTTAAGAAGTGCTGCCAATCTATCGACAGAGAACATTGGCCAAATACGCTGTGGCAAGGCACTACATTCAAAGAAATCCGTATGATGATCCGCACATGCGCTGAAGAAGTTAAAGGTGCGTCGCGAGTCCGGATCGATTACCCATTCAGGGGCGGCATGAAACCTAAATCAGATCGAGAGTTTCATGAACGCTGCCTAAAGCTATTGGATGATGAAAACGTGTCCTGCGTCCTAATTGGACTGAAAAAGCGCGAACGTTGGGTCGTTGCAAAGAAAGTCGGCGGCCGTTTGGTCCATTTTGACTCCAGCATCCCACACCCGGCAGCACGCAACAGACCTGCTCTGGAAGCAGAGCTAAAAGAACAATACTGCATGAAGCAACTCGCCGTGTTTTATCGGTCGGAGACAAAAATATGTCCATGAGAAACCTCGTAAAATCCATCCAAGACGTGATGCGAAAAGATGTGGGCGTTGACGGTGATGCACAGCGCCTGTCGCAGCTTGTCTGGATGTTCTTCCTAAAGATCATCGATGATCAGGACGAGGCACTGGAATTCACAAGCGATGACTACACCTCGCCCATTCCTGAACGCCTGCAATGGCGCACATGGGCAGCCGATCCCGAAGGCGTTACTGGCGACGATTTGCTTGAGTTCGTGAATGACGACCTGTTCCCCACTCTCAAGGACCTGACCAACACGACGTCCCGTGCCAAGGTGGTCCGGTCGGTATTCCAAGACGCCTACAACTACATGAAATCCGGCACGCTCATGCGGCAGGTGATCAACAAGATCAACGAAGTCGATTTCAACTCCCTGACCGAACGCCAACACTTCGGCGACCTGTACGAACAACTGCTGAACGACCTCCAGAACGCAGGCAACGCTGGCGAATACTACACGCCCCGCGCGGTCACTTCCTTCATGGTCCAGCAGATCGACCCGCGTCCCGGCGAAATACTGATGGATCCGGCCTGCGGAACTGGCGGTTTCCTGACCTGTGCCATGCGCCACATGCGCGACAACTACATCAAACGCCCTGAGGATGAGGCGCTTATGCAGACATCCCTTCGCGCCGTAGAAAAGAAACCGCTGCCGCACATGCTCTGTACGACCAACATGCTGCTGCACAACATCGAAGAGCCTTCCTGGGTCAAACACGACAACACTCTCGCCCGCCCGCTCATCAGCTGGACCAAGGATGAGCGCGTCGACATCATCCTCACCAACCCGCCTTTTGGCGGCAAGGAAGAGGATGGGATCGAAAACAACTTTCCTGCCTTCAAGACCCGCGAAACCGCCGACCTTTTCCTCGCCCTCATCATCCGTCTGCTCAAGAAAAACGGCCGCGCAGCCGTGGTTCTGCCCGATGGGTCGCTCTTCGGCGAAGGCATCAAGACCCGGCTCAAGGAACACCTCCTGGCCGAATGCAACCTGCACACCATCGTGCGCCTGCCCAACTCGGTCTTCAAACCCTACGCCTCCATCGGCACCAACTTGCTGTTCTTTGAAAAAGGCACGCCGACCCAGGATGTCTGGTATTGGGAACACCGCGTGCCAGAGGGGCAGAAGGCCTACTCCATGACCCGGCCCATCAAGCTGGAGCATCTGGATGACTGCGCCGCATGGTGGGGCGGTGCGGACCGTGAAGGGCGTGAAGAAAACGAACAGGCTTGGAAAGTTTCTATCGATACGATCCGCGAACGCGGCTTCAACCTCGACATCAAGAACCCACATGTCGTTGAAGATGACCACGGCAACCCCGAAGACTTGCTGAATGACCTGACCAAGGCCGAGGCCTCCGTCGAAAGCCTGCGTGCCGAGCTAAAGGCGATCCTGTCCGAGGCGTTGGCCCGATGACACTGCAATCCATTCCCGAAAACGCCATGGGCCGCTTACGCGCCGCTAAGGCCGCAATGCTGGACCGGCAAGACACCCGTGAAATCCTGGAGGCCAAGGACGAAGTCCTCGCGCGCTACAGCCCCGTTTTCCAGCCCGATACAATCGCCACAATCGACGAAGATGTACTGCGCTCCTTTCTCTACATCGAAAACAACCGCCACTGGTCCGGCCTGAACCGGCAGGTCAACCGCGTCTGTGGTGACATGCCAACCACCCGTGCGGCCCTCGCGCATCTGGTTGATGAATCCCGACCAATCGCGGACCGGATGCAGCCTGTCACCGATATCAAGGGCATGGGCAAAGGCATTATCACCGCGATCTTGCATGTCGCCTATCCCGATCAATACGGCGTCTGGAACAACACCTCCCATGACGGGCTGCTCGAACTCGGCCTCCTGCCGCAAACGCCGCGTGGGGCCAGCTTTGGCGAACGCTACGCTGCCGTGAACGAGGTCCTGCTGCACCTTGCCGCCGCGCTTGATGTCGACCTCTGGACCCTTGATGCGGTCTGGTGGTTCCTCCATTCCGATGCAGAAGACGAGGATACCGATCAGCCCGCCCCAATCACGCCGGATGCCCCCACCCAGACACCGAATAACAAGACCACGCGCTTCGCCCTCGAACGCCACCTGCATGACTACATGTTCGACAACTGGGACATGCTGGACCTTGCGCAGGACTGGGACATCTACACCCGCGACGGAGAGCCAGAGGCCGGATACGAATTCCGCACCCCCATCGGGCGCATCGACCTCTTGGCCAAGCACAAGCGCGAGGCGCGCTGGCTGGTGATCGAACTCAAGCGCGAAAAATCCTCGGACGCGGTCGTCGGTCAGGTGCTCCGCTACATCGGATGGGTGCAGAAACACCTGATTGAAAACGGTGAAACGGTCGAGGGCCTTGTCGTCGCCACCGAAGGCGACCCGCAACTGCACTACGCGCTCGAAGTCGTGCCCTCAGTGTCGTTCAAATCCTACGAGGTCGAATTCCGCCTCAAGAACGGACCGACCTTTGAGGAGTTCGCCAAGCCATGAATGCTGAACGTCTCTTGGAATTGTATGAGCAGATCAGCGAAGCGCCGAACGCAATCGCGCGGTTGCGACGGTTTGTGCTGGACTTGGCAGTGCGAGGGAAGTTGGTGGAGCAGGATGCAACGGATGAGCCTGCATCTGCACTCGTGCATCGGCTTGCCTCTGAAAAAGAACAACTCATCAAAAACAAGGTCATTAAGAAGCCACGCGAACTTGGCAGTGATGATGAGCTTATCCCCCCCCATGATATCCCTACATCATGGCGTTGGTGCCGTTTGGACTCAGTTGGTGCGATAGTTGGTGGTGGCACTCCCTCCGCAGGGGACGCCTCCAACTTTGAAGAACCGGGTTCTGGTGTAGCTTGGCTCACCCCGGCAGACTTGGGAAGCTACAAAGACCTATACATTTCGCAGGGCGCGCGCGACCTCTCGAAAAAAGGGCTCGCCTCGTCATCCGCGACCCTGATGCCAAGCGGTGCGGTTCTTTTCACCAGTCGAGCGCCAATCGGCTATGTCGCAATCGCCAAAAATCCTATCGCGACCAATCAAGGCTTCAAGTCGGTCGTCCCCTACATCTCTGATTGTTCGCGATTCATTGCCTTGACCCTCAAGGCTCTTGCTACTGAAATTGATGGAAAAGCATCAGGCACGACATTCAAGGAAGTTTCAGGGAAGATCGTCGCAGGCATCCCATTCCCGCTCGCCCCCCTCGCCGAACAGCATCGGATCGTGGCGAAGGTGGATGAGCTCATGGCACTTTGTGATCGGTTGGAGGAGGCCCACAAGACCCGCGAAGGGACGCGCGACAAGCTCACCGCCGCCACGCTCGCCCGCCTGACCACACCCGAGGCCTTGGTAGCGTCAGAAACCGATGGCACCAACGCACCCTCCGGCGCAGCCCCCAACCCAACAGAGCCAGAAAACGCGGAAACCGGTTCTCCGTCCGGCACCGCAACAGCCCACCCTTCGGATTTCGCCACCCACGCCCGCTTTGCGATCGAAACCCTCCCCGCCCTCACATCCCGCCCCGACCAAATCAAAACCCTCCGCCAAACCATCCTGAACCTCGCCGTCCGCGGGAAGCTGGTGGAGCAGGATCCGGCGGATGAACCGGTGGCGCACTTTTCAAAGGATGTGGAAAGCGAACGTCTGCAATGGTTAACTGAAGGTCGATCAAAGAAGCAAAAAGCGTTGAGCGAGCTCCCAGCAGAGGGAAGGCCATTTGAAATACCTGAAACGTGGCAATGGGTAAGATTGGGAGACTTGGTTCTCCATTCTGATTCCGGTTGGAGCCCCCAAACACAGAGCTTTCAACGCAACGGAACTGAGTGGGGAGTCTTAAAGGTAAGCGCCGTTTCGTGGGGTGCTTTTGACCCGGACGCCAATAAGCAAGTGCTCCCCGGAACAGCGCCTCGTTTGCAGGCTCAGGTCCACCAAGGCGATTTCTTAATCTCACGCGCAAATACAGCTGAGCTTGTAGCCCGCGCCGTGATTGTTGAAGATGAACCGATCAACTTGATGATGAGTGATAAGATTGTTCGGCTTAGTTTGGCCAGTTGCTGCAACCATCGGTACCTCTGGATGGCGAACAATAGACCTGACTACGCGCGGGAATATTATGCTTTGAACGCAACTGGCGTTAGCCCATCAATGAAAAACGTGTCTCGAAAGGTCATTTTAGATCTTCCAATTCCACTCCCGCCCCTTGCCGAACAACATCGGATCGTGGCCAAGGTCGACGCCCTCATGGCCCTCTGCGACCAGCTGGAGGCCGCCCTGACCACCGCCGACACTACCCGCACCCGCCTCCTCGAAGCACTCCTCCACGAGGCGCTGGAACCAGCAGAAAAATCTCTGGAGGCCGCCGAGTGACCGAGACAACAGAAAAGTTCATTCGCGTCTACGAAGAGCTCGTGAAAGAGGTGAACACGCGTGCCCACGCTACGGGTTCGCACCGCTTCGAGATTGAGAAAGCTGCCGAAAAGGATCGCGGTGTGGCGCGGCATAAAGAATTGCTACGCTATATTCGCGATATCCGGCACCCCCTCCAACACCCCAAGCACAAATCGCCCGGTCCCGCCGTACACATTTCACCCGCATTCTTGGCGGAGGTCGAAGGCATCCTGAACCATTTGCGCAATCCGCCAAACGCGAATTCGGTAGGCGTTTCGCGCAAGGACATGAAAACCGCCCAACTGACAGACCAGCTTGGCGATCTTGCGGATCACATGAAGCGGACAGGTTTCAGCCATCTCCCCATTCTGGGCCAGGAAGATGTCTTGATCGGTGTGTTCAACGAGGCGGCTATTTTTGACTACCTCTGGCATGTGGATGAGCAAATCGTCTCTCGATCCATGACCGTCGCAGAAGTCCTCCCCCATTGCCGATTAGATGCTGAGCACACAGAAACATTCGGTTTTGTGGGTCCAAACACACCCGTCGACGACCTGATAGAGCTCTTCCGAGCCATTGAAACGCCGTTAACCCGTGTCGGCGCTGTCTTTGTTACCCTATCCGGCAAGCCTGAGAAGCCGGTACAGCGCTTGATCACCCCGTGGGATGTGATGACCACAGAAACAAACTCAAAGCATTAGAACCCAAGATAGGCAGGCATACCCAGTCACCCTGCCGTTGAAGACCCATCCAACGAGGCGTTGCAGCCCACATTCAAGATCATGGAATTTGCCAAATGACCCTTTCCCCCAAAGAAGCCGAACGCATTCTCTATGCTCGCTACGACGAGCCAGCAAAAGCTCCGACCGACTATGTCTTGGGATTCCTAACCGCAACGGGAAAGGCTTTTGCCATCCACCGGACCGTGGCTGAAACCATGGTATGGTTCCAACCGCCTGAACCGCCGGTTCTTGATGGCGTCGACCTCCAGGCAAAGCCGAACAACGGAAACCACCACATCAACGGTCCGCTGGCCCCGCTGAACCGCTCAGACACCTTACGTGCACGCATCGACAGCGCCACCGCGCTGAACCGGTTCCTTGACTGGTATGACGGCGGGGCTGCCAGCACCCCCACTCCCACAACACCTGCTCCCATGGATTTCGCGGCATCCTACGCGCTGTTTCAGGACCTCGTGACTCAGAAGTCCGGAGAGCCGTTCATCCGCTTCGATGAAGGCCTCATTGCTGCGTGGGAAAGCTACAAACCCCGCGTGCGGGACTATGCTTTGGAATTGCTTGCCGCCGACCAATGGACGGAAGATAAGATAGGCTCTGGAGAAATTTTGGGAAAAGTTATCTCTGCTATCGAGATCCAGGCAACGCATGGGGATCGCACGAACAACATGGTCTTCTGGCAGAACCGATTTGGACATGCCCAACGGGATCACCGCGCACTTCTGGACGCCGAGCGTGATGCACAAGATAAGCAACGGTTCGAACGCCTGTTCTTCGACCTATACCGGAGTGATCGCGATGAGGCCGCAATCTTTGAGGGTCTCCGTGATCTGTCGGACGGGAAGTACCCGCTTCTCGCCTATCTGTTTTTCCTGAAAGATATGGATCGATTTTTGCCGATCCAGCCAACCGGGTTCGACAGGATCTTTACCGAGTTGGGAGTCGAGTTCAAAACCCTTCGGAACTGCTCCTGGGAGAATTACCAGACGTTCAACGCGGTTCTGAACGAAATTCGAGGTGACATCGAGCGGCAAGCTGGTCTGACAGATGTCAGGTTGATCGATGCTCACTCTTTTTGCTGGATGTTCAGCACCCTTCTGAGACAGGCCGCTAATGGCGAGTTGGCATCGGGCGGTAAAATTAATGAGCGCCTTCTTGGTGCACGCGAGAAATCCATTGCCGATATCAAGTATTCGGTCAACAAGACCGTGTTTAATTCGAATGGTCAGGTCGTTCCTCGAACGGTCAAGGAAAAAGAACTGCGCATGTCCGATGCGGAGTTGAACAGCCGCATCCGTGAATTGCTGGAGGTACAGGGCGATCGCTGCGCGATCACCGGCCTTCCATTTCAGTTTCAGGGGGCTCATGAAGATTCGAATATGTTGCCGTCGCTTGACCGGATCGACAGCAATGGGCACTACGAAGCCGCCAATGTTCAACTCGTTTGCCGGTTTATAAACTTTTGGAAACAAGCTGCTGAAGACTCCGAGTTTCGGAGGTTAATAATGATGGTCCGAGGCGAGGAAACCCCGTCAGAGCATTGAAGTAAGTGTGCAAGCAACCGCTGTTGGGTAACAGATCTTGGATCACAGGAGCTGTGCTCCGGCTCTGGTGAAGCAAATAATCATTTATTGGATCAGGACGAACCCGCTGCCGCCAAACCAGACTTCCAGGCCGCCTCGATTTCGGCATCTTGCGCAAGGAAGAACTCTCGACCAAGTGCGAGCCCCTTACCAGACGTGTTGAAGATTGCGGTCAAATCAGAGTGCAATCATCAGCAGAGTGTTTATCCGCTTAATGATCCTTTCTGCGAGGTGCCGCACCTTGGCATGTAAAACCTACTGCTGAAAAAGTTTCAAAAATGGCGAGGTTGAGCTACGCTCTGTGTTATTCAGCACAGGAGTCTTTATTTATGTATAAATCTCGATATTTACTGCCTGCGTTTACTTTGATGATGACGCAGGCCGCTTTCGCCGCCCCCAATCTTGCCTCCTATTACGCTACCATCGGTAGGGAGGACTACTATAATTCCAGCGGCGTGCCGCTCAATGATGTTGGTGCGGTGATCCAACAGGATCGCGCAAATTTTCATCGTTTTGGTCTGCGGCACTCTGGGGATGATACAGATCCCTATTTTGGTGACCGGGCCATGCGGGCAAAGATCCCTGATCTGGTGCGCGCGGGTGGTGTGGATCGATACCTCAAGGATTTGCTCGGAAGCGGCTGGCAAGGCAGCAGCCAGACCTGGCTCATCCAGATTTGTGGAGCTTCTGGGCAAGTCACTCATCTACGAATAGATCCGGCGGATGGTGATGGATATTCCGATTGCTGATATTCGATGCAGCAATCGGGCTCCGCAGATTTGTGCGAAGGCACCTTTCTGTTGATACCCGCGTTGCGCGGGGTGTCATAGATGGCGCTTCGACACATCTGGTAAGGCGCTTAAACCAGATGATCGACCCTGTTTTTCAAGCACCTCGATCATTGCGTCTTCACCAGAAAGCCCCTCTTTTGAACTTGGGAAAGGCCATTCACAGCCTACCTCTGCGGATCCCAAAATACTCCACTGAAACGGCCCTATCCGAGAACTGGGTGAATTCAGCTGTTTGAAATAGAAACAAACCATCAGAAGTTTAGTGGCGCTTCAGGCAGGGCGTGGCGCGTGAAGCCGCAGTTAAGAGAAATGCTGAAAGTGGTAAGCTTCAGGTGTGATGTTGGTTTGTTTGTTTGAGTATCCCTTTCAGAACTAAAACAAACAAACCAACATCTTACTTGAAACACGCCACGCAAAAAATACGGAAAGGTTGCAAACTTGCAACTCATCGCACTCCGTGATGAGCATAGCGGGAGTACTAAAATGTACCATAATCCCCGTCACTTCCTGTCGCCTTTGCACATCTACGTGCAAGACCAGGATGAAGCACTACAGAATGCCGCCCTACTGCTTGGTGGCCAACCCTACCTCCGGCGCACAACCCAGCTGATTGAGGATCTACAGCAGGATAAAGGCCTTACACGTCGCATCGTCTCAAACGTTTTGGCACTACATAGCCTACTGACACTCGAACATGTTCATGATTTCGACCGACCGGAAGCTGCATATTTTTCAGAACTCGATCCAAGCATGCCATATGTAGAAGATATCTGTCTTCTGTCTGACGGCTTAGCTGATGCTATTGAGCAGTCAGGTGTCAGTTTCGACAGCAATGGTCAGTCTGCTTCTTATGGGTCGTCTTTGAATTTAAAAATGGTGAGGGCCGAAGCATGAGGCAGCCAAACGACACCGCATCCCTGGTTCAAACTATTTTTCGGGCCAAATCTCAAGTTGAGCTGGCCCGAAACAGCCTGGCCGTGATCGGAGCATATGGTCGGTCAACACAACAGATACGCAGACGGTCCTATGATTTGGATGGCGCGCTCGACAATGAGAGGTGGTTTTCTCAGGAATGTCTGTCTGAAACCGATGCCATTCTGAAAGTCGCGGACAAGTGGATTACGGACGGCAGCGAGAAATGCCTCGTTTGGGACGAAGGCTGTACCGATGAAGGTTGGTACGAAACCACCCTGCCCCATGAGTTCCAGCTTCTGGACAATGAATGCCGTGCGCTGCGTAACTTTCGCGTAGCACTTAAAGAGGCGTTGGATTTGAAGGTAGCCATGGAAATGGTTGCAAGCATTGGCCTCTGAGCTCTCTCCCAAGCGACGTGTTTTCAAGTCGCTTGGGGTCTTCCAAGGGCTGTATTCCTGAACATTCAAAAACCTGTTGCTGAAGTACACAATCAGTGGCACGCTAAACGACACATCGCGGAGTCACTCCGTGATCGGACGAGAGTCAGGGTAGATTTTCCTTATATATCTGTGCGTTAAACGCGTGAGAGCGGCCCCTACCGTCGGAGCCATTAACACCGCAAGGCGTTGATATTTAATGAAAAAGGCACCCAAACGGGTGCCTTTTCTCGTTTCCGGTCACAACAAGTGCGCTCCAAAAGTCACACCAGGTGCACAACAAGTGCACAAAGCCGGACCGGTGTAAGTGCATGAACAAACGTGATCGTACCCCTTATATCGAAAAACGTGGCGAGACATTCTACTTTCGCCGCTGAGTTCCCCACCAGGCAAACGGGCCATAAAACCCGATTTTTATTTTTCGTTACGATCAGACATCCCTTCTGACACAAGAGAGATCACTGCACGCCTGACCGCGATGACCACTCTTGCCTTCGAGTACGCACGGGGATGTCCAGACCACCAGCTTGCGTGTTCTACTTCGCCGGTGCAGCGAACGTCAGCTTCCCGCCCTTACTGTCGATCGACAGTAAGGGCCCTTTCCGGACTTTGACCGGCCATCGCATGCCGCGCTGCAGCTTCCTGGTGGCAGACATTAACTGGTCTTCTAATTTTTCCATCTACAAGCAGCTCTCTATGTGCAGTTACACGACCCGCACACTGCATTTTAGCCGGGCCATGGCATTCTTGGGTATGCTGCTCAGGTGTCGGTTAGGGCTGGCCAAAAGCCGCCGCGCGCTCGACCGTTCAGCGCTACAGCGCAGTATCACCGGAGCGGCTGTTCGGCAGCCTGGCAGCATTTTGGCCTCCCAAATGACAATGTTCAGGACTAATTCGCCTTCAGACTGCACTGGTGGACTGTATTGATCATCCACGGCGCCTGCAGAGTGGTCGAGACCTTGCGGACTCGACCATCACGCCAGACGAACCTATCGCGCCTGGGGTGCGCTCTTGCGCACCGTCACCCAAAGAATAAGCGCACCCGCGAGGACCAGCTAAGGCATCATCAGATAATCCTAGCGGCGGCTTTTTCTAAATGTCGAAGGCACGTGCCATGACTGTTCCCAACCGTCGTGCGAAGTCGGACGGGTCGGTCGGAACCTCGCCTTCGACGATGCGCGCCTGATCGAGCAACAGGTGCGCGGCATCTTTCAGAAGGTCGTCCGCGCCTGCCGCATTTGACGTGCTACGCGCGGCCAAGGTGGTGATCAGCGCATGGCTGGGGTTCAGTTCCAGCACCCGCGGCATGCCGTGGGTGAGTTGCCCGTGGCGTTTGAGCAGGCGTTCGAGGTTCACATCCATATCGCCATCATCGGCAATCAGGCAAACAGGGCTGTCGGTCAGACGTTTTGAGGGGCGTACGTCCTTGACCTCTTCACCAAGCTCCACCTTGATTGCAGCGATCAACGCTGAAAGATCAGCCTCATCCGGCTTTTCCACGTCCTCTTTCGTTTCATCTGCTTCGACCTGGTCCAGATCAGCGGCCCCTCTCGTGATGGATTTAAAGGGCTTACCATCGTGTTGCGTGATGTGTTGCAGCCAGAATTCATCCACATTGTCGGACAGTAGTAGAACTTCGACGCCCTTGGCCTTAAAGCCTTCAAGATGAGGAGATTTCTCCAGTTTGGCAGCGTCATCGCCTGCGATGTAATAGATCGCGTCCTGGCCGGTTTTCATGCGCGACACATAGTCAGTCAGGCTGGTCAGCTCCTTCGCACCAGTCGACGTAAAACGACAGATATCCAAGATGCGGTCGCGCAGCGCAATTTCCTCGACCAAACCTTCCTTGAGTACGGCACCGAAATTGCCCCAGAACGCCGCATATTCGTCCGGCGCTTTTGTGGCTTTTTTCTTCAACTCGCTCAGCACTTTTTTAGTGATCGACGTCTTGATCTTGGCAAGCTGCGGATCGCTTTGCAGCATTTCGCGCGAGACGTTCAGTGACAGGTCCTGGCTGTCCACCACCCCGCGCAGGAAGCGCAGATAGGCGGGGATCAGGTCCTTGGTGGTCTCAGTGATATAGACGCGGTTAACATAGAGCTTCACATGACTTTTGCGCTCTGGCTCAAAGAGATCAAAGGGTTGAGACGCCGGCACAAACAGCAGACTTGTGTGGTTCAGGGTCCCTTCAACCTTGTTGTGCATCACATGCCAGGGGTCATCATAGGCGTTGGATGTATGGCGGTAAAACTCGTTGTATTGCTCAGCGGTAATGTCTTTGGCAGGCCGCGTCCATAACGCTTCAGCTGCGTTCAGGATGTCATCCCCCAGCTTGACAGGGAAGCTTATATGTTCGGAATATGTCTTGATAATATGGCGGATGCGCGCCTCTTCGGCAAACTCCTTGGCGTCCTTTTTCAGATGCAAAGTGACCGTGGTTCCGCTTGCCCCCCGCTCGGCCGGTGCAATCGTAAAGGCACCCTTACCGTCAGATTGCCAAAGCCATGCTTCCTTTTCTCCGGCTTTGCGGGTCAGCACGTCCACTTGTGAGGCGACCATGAATGCTGAATAGAACCCTACGCCGAACTGCCCGATCAAGCTGGTTTTGTCCTTTTCATCCGCCTTAAGGGCCTCGATGAAAGCACCAGTGCCAGACTTGGCGATCGTGCCCAAGGTATCAAGCAGGTCGGAGTGGCTCATGCCGATCCCATTATCGCTGATCGACAGCGTCTTGGCTTTGGGGTTGCTTTTAAGTGTAATGGCGAAATCCTGAGACGGCGCGAGGCTGGCATCGGTCAGGGCTGCGTACCGCAGCTTATCGCAGGCGTCAGAAGCGTTCGAAACAAGCTCGCGCAAGAACACTTCGCGGTTCGAATAAAGCGAGCCCGCAACAATTTCCAACAGTTGACCCACTTCCGTCTGGAAGGAAAACGTTTCTTTCTCAAGGACATCAGTCATGCAAGTATCTCCATATATTCAAACCACGGGTAAGATTTAGTGAACTAAAACTCTGGTTTCAATGATTGGGCCGTTACCCCCAAGATCCGGTGCTCCTCTGTGGGCGCTGTACCGGTCTTGCCGCTCCACAACAAAAGACGCGCGGCTTTGGAATCCGCCTTTAAATGGGCAACCTTCACCGCCCAGAATGGTCACCCGGCCACGCCTCTAAGAAGGTGCAGATTTCTTCAGCTCCTTGCAGATGTCGGGAACCTCCCCATATTTTCTGAATTACTTAAGTGTGGAGTTCGAAAGACCGAGATGGGTTATATTAAGACAGCGGTGCTGATGGCCGCAATGACCGCGCTTTTCATGGGCGTCGGCTACCTGATCGGCGGCACAGGCGGCGCAGTTCTCGCCCTTGTCGTCGCAGCTTTGATGAACGTGTTTACCTGGTGGAACTCCGACCGCATGGTCTTGCGCATGCACAATGCCCAGCCGGTGACACCGGGCGATCGGCTGGGCCTTCACGCGTTGACTGCCGAACTTGCGAAGAATGCGGGCCTGCCTGAGCCCAAGGTCTATCTGATCGACACCCCGCAGCCCAATGCCTTCGCTACAGGCCGCAACCCAGCGAACGCGGCCGTGGCAGTGACCTCGGGCCTCCTGCGCAGCTTGACGCGTGAGGAACTGGCTGGGGTGATCGCCCATGAACTCGCGCACATCCGTAACCACGACACCGCAATCATGACGGTCACAGCGACCTTCGCCGGTGCCATTTCGATGCTGGCCAACTTTGCGCTTTTCTTCGGCGGCTCTCGCGAGCGGCTGGGGCTGATCGGCACACTCATGATGATGTTCCTCGCCCCCATGGCGGCGGCGCTGGTCCAGATGGCGATCAGTCGGACACGGGAATATGCCGCTGACAAGGCAGGAGCCGAGATATGCGGGCAGCCTCTCTGGTTGGCCTCTGCGTTGGAGAAGATCGCGATGGGCGCGGCCCGGATCGACAACCACGCGGCAGAGCGCAACCCGGCAACAGCACATATGTTCATCATCAATCCGTTGCACGCGCACAAACACGACAGCCTCTTCGCGACGCATCCTGCGGCCGAGAACCGCGTGGCCGCGCTTCGGGCCATGGCCCCGCAAACAGGACGGTCTTCGGGCACTGCAGATCAGCAAATCTTCGCCAGTCGTCTTCCCAAAACTAAGACCCGCAGGCGGGTTGGACCTTGGTCCTGACCAAGGCCTTGTTATGGCTGACCAGCGGTGATGCCAATCAAATTGGACATGCCTCAGCATTGATCCTATTTCCAACCGCCTCGATCTGCTGTTGGCCCAAAACTGCCATTGGCAACGGTTGCATGCCACAGCGCAGCTTCCGGGAAGCGCATATTCATCCGACCCGCCGCGTTTACAGCAAGTTGATATAGTCGCGAATTGTGAAAGCCACTATCCCCGCACCGTAGAAGACGTAATCTTTGACCGATTTGACAGCGAGGATTGCCACAGGGGCTCCGGTGGCAATTACAGTATTTCTCCTCACACCGTCTCGTGTTGCGCCCGAACGCCAGATGCAACGAATATGATCGCCGCAAAACTGGCCGTCACCAATAGCCCAAGGGCCATCGGAAGAGCCGTATCAGTGCCCCCCAAGGCGACGCAGGATGAAACGGTAAATGCAATGGCGAACTGCATGGCGCCAAGCAATGCTGATCCCATCCCAGCCCCCTCACCGGATAGTTCCATTGTGATCGACATCGTATTTGCCGAAAGCAGACCGACCATGCCGATCGAAATCCAGAGAGGAATGGCAAAGACCCAAAGTGTGTGCGTGCCAGACACCAGCGCCAGTAACAGGGTCGAAGCGACAAATAGAGGCAGCCCTGCTGCGACGATCTGCTCGGGGGTGTAGCGGTTGAGCAAACCTCCGTTGACCTTGCCAAAAATGATCAGCGCAGCAGCGATGACGGCGAACATGATGCCGAATTCAAGTGAACTCAATCCGAAGATCCCTTGAAACACCCCTGATGATCCCGTGATGAAAGCAAACATGCCGCCCTGAACGAGACCTGATACCAGCGCCATGCTCACAAATCTACGTTGTGTCATCAGCAAGGACGCAGCACGCGCGCCGTCGATGAACGGTCGGGTTTTCCGGGCACTGGCGGGTAGGGTTTCGGGCAAGACAACCCACGACAGTATAAAGGCCAGAATGCTGATGAGGGCCATTGTCGCGAAGATCGAGCGCCAGCCGAAGGCTTCGAGGAGTATGCTGCCCAATGTCGGTGACGCAATCGGCCCGACGGTCAGCAGCATGACAAGTACGGTCATCACCTGCGCGGCGCGGCGGCCTTCATATAAGTCCTTAACGATTGCCCGTCCAACGACCATACCGGCGCTTGCTCCGATGGCCTGCACGAACCGCAGCGCATTGAACCAAGCGATATCATTGATTAGCGGCAGGGCGATGGATGTCACAGTAAACAACGCAGTGCCCGCCATCAGCGGCCTTTTGCGACCATAGGTGTCGGTGATCGGACCAAGCAAAAGCTGCCCCAGACAGAGCCCCAGAAAAAAGATCGACAGAGAGAATTCCGCCGCTGTGTGGGAGGAGTTAAGGGAAGCTGCCAGATCGCCAAGTGCGGCGAGGTACATATCTGTCGCCAAAGGCGGGAACAGGGACAGTAAGCCCAACGTCGCCGTAATGGCCGCGGCGTGTCTGGGGGTAAGGGTGATTTGAGGCATAGTGATTCCTGTTGCATAATTAGACTGCGGTCTACTTGCCATTAACAGACTGACGTCTAATAAGTATAGACGGGATAACCCTGCATTGATGAACAGGACTTGTGCATGACCAAGGACAGTCTGGCCGGGAGGCCAGTGAACGCCCAAGCGGGTGCAGCCCTGAAAACGGCCGCGCTGCGGCTCGTACGGGAACGGGGCTATAATAAGATTTCGATAGCGGCGATCACCAAAGAGGCCGGAGTGGCGCGTCAAACGCTTTACAATCGATGGAACACGAAAGCCGATCTGGTTCTGGATGCCGTGTTTGAAGAGACACAAAACTACGCGTCCCTTCCGCCGTTTGATGATGTTCGCGATTGCCGCGCTTCGGTCGAAGAGTTCCTGACGAATATTTTCCGCCACCTGACCGTTGACGGAGACGTTTTGCGCGCCCTGATCGCAGCGGCCCAACAAGATGAGGCATTTCACGACACCTTCTATGCCAAGTTCGTTTCCCCCCGTGAGAAGATGCTTACGGCTTTGCTGCAACGGGCCAAAGAAAATGAAGAGCTTTCAGCTGATCGAAACCCCGAACTGGTTTCGGGTCTTCTTCACGGTGCATTCTGGTACCGACTTCTTAACCGACAGCCACTGGATGCCAAGTTCGCAAGAGCGATCACGTTCGATGTTTTTGCTCACTCAACTGCTGCGGTAAGCGAGAATGCTACACCCAACAGTTGGACCAGTTAAGCGACGCATTTCCAGATACCTCGCTTGGCACAGGTTCTTTGCACTGCGGCGAACCTCCGTTTCCCGCCCCTTATGCTGAACAGCGTGGGCGGCCAAAACCCGACATTGCCTTGGCAGTCCAGCGCTGCGGTCCAGCTTTCGGATTGCTGCCATTTGAAAAAGCACGGCATTTTCTCGGATTCATTTTTGTTCGGCTGTCAGCAATCTCAGCAAATGCCCTCATCCGCGCAGGACACGCCAAACGTTGAGCACGATGTCAGTTATGTCTGCGAGTCTGGCTGTGATGTGCTCTCGGGCAAGACCACCGCTGTGATCCGGATCAACCTCCAATCGGGCCAACAGGCGGGACAATCGGCGCCGGTGCGTACCCGTCATGACCTGCAGCGGATCGGCGATCACCCCAGCGAATGTCGTTATAACTGACGCCAACATCGCCAGCCCGATACCTGTTGCCACCACTTGCCAAGTCTCGAGCCCAGTCGAGAATACACCGTAGTACATTCTTCCCAAACCTTGCCCGAACGGGAATTGCTCAACAGCAAGAGCATGCGCTCCCATTTCGGCCACTGGCCCCGCGAGAGAGATCAAGCCTGGCGTCGCAGTTTGAAACACGATGAAGCCCGCTACCATGACCAAGACGGTCGTTGTAATCTCGGCTACGGCGCTGCGAACGCCAGCATAGTCACCCACTTCATGTTCCAGCACGCTGTCAGAAACAGTGCCGCCGTCGCTCTTTGCATTAAGGTCCGCAACAAAAGCCATTACAAGTGCGGCAACCTGCCGTGAAACATTTGTTTCGAGCAAAATCTTACGGTGTGACAACCAATTTCCCACGCGACGAAACCGCAGCAGCTTGGCTAAAAGACCTGCCAGTCGAGTTATGAGAAGAACAGGCGCAAGCACAACATTTACCGGTGCACGCAAAAGATCAGCACCGAAAGCCGAACGATGAAGGCGTAACGTTCCCCGCAGGCCGAATGTCGTGCGCACAAAAGCACTTATCTCTGCGCGGCTATGAACCTCTGCATCCGTACTGGTCATGATCGAGGCCTCCAATCCACACACATGGCAATCTTATGCGGGTTATCGTGTCATAATTCAAAGTGTCCGAGGCCAATGTGACAGACGGCCCTTACCGGACCTCCATTTGTTTACCAAACTTTGCACGATCGTGTTCCAAAGCAGTCATTCCTGAATCGTGAAGCAAATCACCGATCGTTTGACTGAACAACAGGTAACGCTACCCACCTTCGCATCTGCGGGTATTCTGACCGCAATTCAGTTGATGAGAGCCTTAACCAAAAGCGTTGCTGCCGCCGTCAGATAAATGCTGTCGCCATTCGCGACGTAGATCTCGTTGCGACCGGGGCGCAGAAGACCGCGTGCGCGCCAATTTTTGACCACGACGACATCCTGTTTTCTGAACCGATGGTCAACTGCATGCAGATGCCGTTGCCGTTTTACGATTTTCACCTTAGCGCCGTGCTTATGGACACTGTGCTTGACAATTGCTCTGTCCGCCACTGCGGTGCCCGGCAGGACAGCGGCTGTAGCCACCGCCAAGACGAAAACAGTTGCGCATCGTCTCATCCGGTTCTGCATTTGGTCACTCCTAATTGTTACCTGCCTATTCAACGTTTGCTGCGCATGTTTCTGTCGCTGCAACCGAGAGATTGTTTGCCATCACCCGCACAGTGGCGAGTGATCTATGGTGCCCCGTCTCTTCTGGGCGCGGGGAAGCAAATGCGATCGGTCCCTCCATCGGGGGCGGGCGCTGCGGCGTGCCATCTGGTTCAAATCCGCTGCAACTACTGGCACCGCCCCACTACACCTACGCAGTCGCCTCAACCTCTGACTTCAACCTCTGCGCCGCCCCGCCGGGCGCAGCGCCCCAAACGGCGATCCACCGATAGAATATCGGCGTTAGAAACAGGGTGAACACTGTTGCGAAGCCCAAGCCTCCGACGATCACCCAGCCGACGGCAATACGCGCTTCGGCGCCCGCGCCAGACGTCAGGATCAGGGGAAGCCCGCCGAACACGGTCGAAACCATCGTCATCATGACCGGTCGGATGCGCAGGCGCAGTGCGTTTCGGATGGCGCTGTCGATGTCCTCGCCGGCCTCGCGCAACTGGTTCGCGAACTCGACAATCAGAATGCCGTTCTTGGCCATGACCCCGATCAGCATTACGAGACCGATCTGGCTGTAGTAGTTCAGCGACCCGCCGGTGATCGAAATCGCCATCACCGCTGCGGCAAGGCCGAAGGGGACTGTCATCATGATGACGAGCGCGCTGGCAAAGCTTTCGAATTGTGCGGACAGAACAAGCAGCACCACGATCAGAGCTACCCCGAAAACTAGATACATCCCGGCTTGGGAGTCATCGAGTGTCGCGGCTTCCCCGGTGAAGGTTATGCCCATGCCGTCTGGCAGGATCTCGTCGGACATCGAAAGCACGCGGTCCATGGCGGTCGACAGGTCGACGCCTTCGCCAAGGTTGGCCTGCAACGCGACGGACAAGGTGCCACCCAGACGTTCGATCTGTGCGTCGCTTACCACCGTGTTTAGTGATGCCACGGTCGAGAGAGGGACATAGGCACCACTGTCAAGGCGGATGGACATGGACGCGATATCAGAGGGATCGTCGATCGGCGGCCCCCCGGGGACAACGTTGACGTCGACTTCCACGTCGTCGGAAAAGACGCTGACGGCAACGTCGCCTTGCACCATTGCGCGCACCAAGCTGGTCACATCCGCCGTGTTAAGGCCCATGTCCCCGGCAGCGCTGTCATTCACGGTCACTTCCAACTGCGCATTGACGCTATTGTTGGACAGTTGTGGGTTCAGAAAGGTCGCGTCCTGCGACATTGCCGAGACGAGGACACCTGCGGCTTCGGTCATATTCGCAAGATTGGTGCCGGTTACCGCGAAGCTTAGTCCGCCGCCCGCGCCACGGATGTTGAGGCTGTTGGTCGAACGGGCACTCACCTGCACACCGGGGACCGAGGACAGACGCGCACTGATCTGACCGATCAGTTCTTGCTGGCTGAAGTCACGCTCGGACCAATCCGGAAGTCGGACGACGATAAAAGCACTGGTGCCGCCGCCGACCCCGATGATGCTTTGCACCGTCTCGATCTGGCCGCTCTCCTGATATGGTGCGAGGATGTCTTCGACGAGCAGGACCTGTGTATCGAGATAGTCAATCGTCGTGTCGGATGCCCCCCGTGCCTGCACCAAGAAAAATCCACGGTCCTCCTGCGGCGTGACTGTGGATGGCAGCGTCATCGCGGCCCCCATGGCGATCATAGCAAAGCCTACGGCGATCGACAGGACCAGCAGAGGCGTGCGGATGGCTAGATCCATCACCCGGTCAAAGCCGCGTGCCAAGGCGCCCGGTTGGGTTTGCTGTGCATTGGCCTGAGTCTTGCCGGGGTCCAATAGGGCCGACAGGACCGGCGCGAGGGTGAGCGCGGTGATCGAGGACAGGGTGACGGCAAAGGCCAGCACAAAGCCGAATTCGGAGAAAACGCCCCCCGCCTGCCCCGGCAGGAAGGAGATCGGGATAAAAACCGCTGCGAGTGTCGCGGTGGTCGAGATCACGGCGAAGAACACCTCATTCGTGCCCGATGCCGCGGCGGCGAAAGCCCCCATGCCGGACTTGCGCTTGCGCACGATGTTCTCGACCACGACGATGGCATCATCCACCACCATCCCCGTCGCCAGAACCAGCGCCAAAAGGCTGATCGTGTTGACAGAAAACCCTGTGAGCCAGATCGCCGCGAGCGTTCCGATCAAAGCGACGGGGATCGTGACCGCAGGGATCAACGTCGCCCGGGGGGAACGCAGGAACAGAAAAATCACGGCCACCACGATGCCCGTCGCCATGAGAATTGATTTGACAACCTCGTTGATCGAACCTTCGATGAAGATACCGTCGTTTGATGTGACCAGCAATTGCACTCCCTCGGGCATTTGGTCGCGCAGTTCCTCAACAGCGATGCCCACATCGCGCGAGATTTCCAGCGTGTTGCCCACCGATTGCCGGGTGATATCAAGGCCGATGGCCGTCTCTCCATTCACGCGAGTATAGACACTTGCTTCTTCCGGGATCAGTTGGACAAAGGCGATATCGGCCACTTGGGTAGTGTCATTGATCGGCAGTTGGTTGATGATTTCGACAGTGACATCCTTGCTGCCGACGCGGAGCGAGAGGGTCTGTGACTCGCTTGCGAGCGATCCAAGGGCAGTATCGTCGCGCAGTTGTTGAAGTGCTGTCGAGACATCAAAAATGGTCAGCCCGCGGCTCAGCAATGACGGCATGTTCACCGCCACGCGGAACTCATTGGCCCGGTCGCCGCGCAGGGTCACTTCAGCGATGCCGTCGATCAGCGAAAGGCGTTCGTAGACGGCCCCTTCGGCAAGCTGGGTCAAGGTGTCGAGGCTGGCATCGCCCAAGAGCGCGAGGCGAATAATCGCGTCGGCGTTGCTGTCGCTTTTGCTGACGCTGGGATCTTCGATATCATCGGGCAAGGAGCGCAAAGCGCCCGATACGATCTCGCGTGCCTCATTAGCGGCGACATTGACGTCCGTGCCATCGGACAGGTCAATGGTGATGCGGCTCGACCCAGTGCTCGATGTGGATTCAATATAGGACATACCCTCCAGCGCGCTTAACGCATCTTCGAGAACCTGGGTGATTTCGGTGTCTACCGTGCTGGGGGCGGCACCTTCGTAAGTCGTCCCGACCGAGAGCACGGGCCTGTCCACGTCCGGCATTTCGCGGATGTCGACGCTGGTGAAGGCCGCAAGCCCGGCAATGATGATCAGCAGGTTCAGCACGATCCCAAAGATGGGCCGCGCCACAAAGATGTCTGCGAAACCGGCCTTATGCGCTCTTTTCTCGAAACTCATGCGCCCGGACCTTTACGCGCGCCAGCGGCAGTGACTTGCGCGCCTTCACGCAGCTTCGCCGCGCCCTCGGCCACGACCTCTGCCCCCAAGGGGGCGTCGGTCTCAACCCAAACCCGATCGCCCTCGCGGTAGCGGATGGTAACAGGCACCCGACGGGTGCTGCCCCCCTCGGCGACCCAGATGCCTGCACCGCTGCGGTCCCATATGATGGCGGTTGCAGGGACGACGGGCAGAGGGTCGGTCTCTTCGGTCATGCGAATGGCGAAGGTCATGCCAGCGAGCAACAAGCCTTCGGGGTTTGCGATCTCTGCTTTTACCGTCGCGGTGCGGGTCAGACTGTCGAGCCGGCTGTCGAAAGCCGTCACCTCCCCCTCGAAAATGCGGCCCGCATAGGTGGGTGTCGTAACGAGGACCGACTTGCCCTCGGCCAAGAGGCCGATAGAACGTTCCGGCACTTCAAAGGCGGCCAGCAGGCTGGTTGTATCGTCAATGGTCACGATGGCGTCCCCACTCGACAGCCGGTCGCCCACGCTGACCTCGCTCAGCCCCAAACGGCCAGAGATCGGGGCTTTGACCGTGCGGTCATCCAGCGCGACTTGGGCCAGCCCCAGATTGGCTTCGGCCAAGCGCAACGCGACCCGCGCCTCAGAAAGCGCCACATCGGTCACCACAGAACTGCCGTTGCTGCGCAGGTCCTCATAGCGGGTGACCGTTTCCTGCGCCTGATCGCGGTTGGCTTCGACAATCTCGAGCGCCAGCCGTTCCGTGCGGTCATCCAGCTTCAAAAGCACATCGCCCTTTTGCACCATTGCATTGGCGTTGAGCGCCGTTTCGACCACCTCACCCGCATCGGTTGCGGTCATTTCTGTCTGATGAAGCGACACGGCGCTCCCCACGGTGCGCAGGATCAGCGTGTATGCGCGGGCCTCCAGCGGCGTCAGAACAACCGTCGTCGCCCGCCCCTGCCCACTACGACCCCGCCCGGGTCGCGCTTCTTGGGGTGTCTCGGCTGTCTCTGTGGCACTGCCGCCCCAGAGTTGCGCAACTTCATCTGGCACGCCTAATGCGATGCCATAGGCGCCTGCGATAATCATGAGGGAGAGGACGGCGTAGGATAATCTTTTCAAATTTTTCATGGCTCCTGAAAGGCGCTGTCGAAAGGGACTGGGTTTCATTGGTCTTGCCAACTGCGCATTTTAACAAAGCATCCTTACCGAACGGGGGCTGCTCTAAGCTATGATCAGTTGGGGGCGGTGCGAAATTTAGTGGTAAAGAGGGGCCCTGCGATGCTTGTGCTTATTCTGATACGAAGAGCGAAGAATATTCCGTCGCTGAAACATTTTCTTTCGGGTCAAATAGAGGGGTGTCTGTCGATCAGGGCAAAACCTGCGAATGCAGACTTGGACGGTGGTAGGCCGGTGCCCTGAATAGCAGCTTTTGATCCTTAGCAGCTATTGGCTGGCGAAAGCAGCGAAGGTCGGCAAACCGCCCGTTGTGTCCATCAACGCTTTCGGCCCTAATCGGACCTTGGCCCACATTGTCCACGACGCGCCGCAGCTTCCCTAAAGCGGTCGTCGGCTTTGGTCGTGTCCTCACTTTGTCGACCAGACCTTGCGGCGACGTTCTTTCACCATTTCGTTTCCGTCGTCTGTTCCATCATGGAAAGTATTGAACCACTCGTCCCATGGCGTTTCATAGGTGCCGTAGTTGCAATCAAAGAACCGGTGATGAAGCTGGTGGAAGAAATCACCGACCTCGACACCACCGATCCCGCCGATTTTAAGCTTTTCAAAGCCCGTATGAGATGTCGGCGCTCCGACGCCGTGGTGGAATAGCAGAAAAATCACGTGGATCGGATGGGCCGGTATCACCAGAAATAACAGTGTATCCGTCATCAGGATAAAGCTCTCGACGGGATGCATCGCAAGGCCAGACCACGGCCCGGTGTTGATATTGCGGTGGTGCCACGAATGGACATGCCGGTACATGAACCCGCGGTGCAAAAGGCGATGATGCGCATAAAAATAGAAACCGGCCCAAATCGGGATCAGAATAATCAGCATGACAAACCAGATTGGATTGCTTTCAAAGGTAATCATCGTGGCCCAGCCATTGGCGTAGGCAAACCACATTAAGCACTCAAAGAAGGTCCAGAACTGCATAGCCACAAAGGACCAGAACATGTTGTCCCAGACTTGGTTCTTGAACCAGAACACCTTTGCACCCTTCATCATCGGGCGCATGTCATACCGCATCTCGTCACCTTGAACGCCGAATTTCCAAAGCAGGAGATGCAACCCTCCCGCCACGCTGAACAGGATGATGAAATTGCGCAACCAGACCTCGCTGATCCAGTCAAACGACAAGGTTTGCGCGCGGCTCAGGTCTGGCGTGAAGAATGTCCAGGTGATGACCGCCCCCAGCAGAAACAGACAGCGCATTCCTACCGGATTCCAGCTGCGCAGCAGATACATCAGGGACGCAATCGGCCTGAGAGGCCACGCATAATACGGGGCCATTTGCAGCGGCAAGCTTGGGGTGAAGTTCCAGATTTTGCGTTTTGCAGGTGCGTGTGGGTCTTGGCTATCGGACATATCAAATCGCTTTCAACAGCATCAAACGGCGCGTTGTGCTGCAATGGCCGCATCTTGCAGCGGAGCGCGGAGACCATGCTGGGTAACTGCTGCGTCATAGGGAGTGCGGGCGAAAACGTCGCGCACCATTGGCGCAAAGAAGGAGATCGGCAGCATGTCGTAATCAGGATCAAAGCTGGATTGATCCCAGCGTTCACAAAACATGGCGCAATCCTCGAAATACGGGCTGTCACGAAAGGCATCCCGCTTGTGCGGATCGGCCCCCACATGTTCGCCGTAATAAAGCATTTGAAAATCGCCGTGCTTTTCAACGGTCCACGCGCATTGTTCGCGCAAAAAGGGCCGGATTACCGCGGCGGCGTATTCGTCATGATTGTAGGGCGCATAAATGTCTCCGATGTCATGAAGCAGCGTGGACACGACCCAATCGATATCTGCCCCGTCGCGCCAGGCGCGTGTCGCAGACTGCAGCGAATGACCCAACCGCGTGACTTGATAACCTGACAAGCTTTCGTCCAGCTCAACAAGCGCTTTGAGCAGGCGATCCGCCGTACCAGCGGCATATTCCGTCTCATGCTCGGTAAGGAAGTCATATTCTTCCTTGGTGCCGTCTTTCATCTGTCTAAAGTTCACCCGCTCCACGGCATGCTCCATTTTTCGCCTTCATGACTCTCTTATGGTCCAGAAAAGCAATTGCGCCGAGGTCAAAAAACGGCATCCTCTCATAACGAAAAGGTATGGAGAGATCATGCGCCGCAAACTGCCTCCGATGAACGCTCTGATTGCTTTTGAAGCAGCCTCCAGACATCTGAACTTCACGAAGGCAGCGCAGGAACTTGGCGTCGCGCAACCGGCTGTGACGCGCCACATCGCCAATCTGGAAAGCTGGTTGGACGCCAAGCTGTTCCAGCGCAACGGCAATGTCATTCGCCTCACGCTCGTGGGCAAAGCCCTTGCTGATCTGGCAACGTCAGGTCTGGATCGTTTGGAATTGGGCATGCGGGCCTTGCCTCGCGAGCGGGGTGACCAGATTGTGCTGGGGGCGTCGTTCGGGATCATGCATTTATGGCTGATGCCGCGCCTCGCTGCGATGCGCGCGGCCACGTCGGCAACTGTTAATTTCATCACCGCCGATGATTACCACCAGTTTGATGACCTTTCCGTGGATGCGTCCATTCGGTTTGGCGCAGGAAACTTTTACGGTCATGAGGCCGATTTGCTATTTGCTGAGGAGTGTTACGTCATCGCCGCCCCTCACTTTCTGAATGAACACCCGTCTCTTGATCCACATGATCTACCCGGCACGCTTCGAAAGGACTGGTTGCTCGACCACGGAGACCCACATGGTATTGGGTGGATGGACTGGCGCGTATGGAAAGAGATCACCCAAGCGAAATTTGCTGCTGATACGCCCCTTCACGAAGTCCGCAACTATCCCGCGATGCTGGACATGGTCCGCCACGGCGAAGGTCTGGCGATAGGATCGCTGGGGCTGGAAGATGCCTACGTCCAATCGGGCGACGTCATGCGCATTGGGCCACCTATTGCACGAGAAGGGTTTGGCTATTACCTCGTCTACCGCCGCGAGACATTGCAGCGAAAAGGATTTCAAGCGTTGCGTGACCTGTTGACCTGTGCCGCGTGAAACCTGTGCCGTTACAGCCGGCCTATCGTTGAACTCTGCGATGCAGCTTACACTGCAGGTTCTTAATTCATCTGCTTAAAGAGACCGCTTCAAATCTACAGAAGTGATTAATTTTTCGCCACTTCTGCGATCAAGCCGCCTTGTTGAGATACATCTTGTTGCCTCGGCCCGCTGAACTTTTAACGTCGACATATGGAAAAAGATAACGCCCACTTCAGTGAAATGCATACCTGCGATGGCGCACCACGACGCGCATATGAGCAATATGATGCTTGGTTCAACAAACAGAACAACGAACGGTTCGCCAAGAAATCTCAGGAAGCTGAAGCGTTTTTTAGACGCACCGGTATCACCTTCAATGTCTATGGCCAGCAGGACGCCGAAGAGCGACTTATCCCGTTTGATCTGGTGCCTCGGATCATTTCAGCCCGTGAATGGACAAAGCTGTCCAAAGGCATCGAACAACGTATTCGCGGCATCAATGCATTTCTCCACGACATTTATAACAGGCAGGAAATTCTACGCGCAGGCATCATCCCCGCCAATTTGATTGCACAAAACGACGCCTTCCTACCTCAAATGATGGACTTCAGCCCACCCGGGAACATCTACACCCATATCGTTGGCACAGACATCGTGCGCACGGGCGAAGATGATTTCTTTGTGCTTGAAGACAATGCGCGCACACCCTCAGGGGTCAGCTATATGCTGGAAAACCGCGAGACGATGCTACAGATGTTTCCGGAATTGTTCAGCGCTATTCCAGTACAGCCTGTCAGCGACTATCCAAAAAACCTGCGCCGATCGCTTGAGGCCTCCGCCCCTCTCGGCTGCAAGGGCCGCCCTTGCGTCGCAATCCTGACACCAGGCATTCATAACTCGGCCTACTACGAGCACAGCTTTCTGGCCGATCAGATGGGCGTTGAGCTGGTTGAGGGACATGATTTACGTGTTGTGGACGGCCACATCGCCATGCGCACCACCAAGGGTTATAAAGTCATTGATGTACTCTATCGCAGGGTAGATGATGAATATCTTGATCCGCTGACGTTCAACCCCAACTCGATGCTTGGGGTCCCTGGGATCATGGATGTCTACCGCGCTGGCAATATCACGATCGCCAATGCGCCCGGTACAGGGGTTGCGGATGACAAAGCCGTCTACAGCTACATCCCCGAGATCATTAAATTCTACACAGGTGAGGCTGCGATCCTCAAAAATGTCCAAACGTTCCGATGCTCGGAACCGCAGTCGCTGCAATATGTGCTCGATAATCTCGCTGAGCTGGTAGTGAAAGAGGTGCATGGATCTGGCGGCTATGGCATGTTGGTTGGCCCAGCGGCGTCTAAACAAGAACTGGCGGATTTTGCGGACAAGCTGCGCGCGCGGCCCGGTAATTACATCGCGCAACCGACGCTGGCGCTTTCTACGGTTCCTATTTTCACCGATAGCGGCCTTGCGCCGCGCCACGTCGATTTGCGCCCCTTTGCGCTGGTATCCCCAAACGGGGTGAACATCACCTCTGGCGGATTGACCCGCGTTGCACTGACAGAAGGGTCGCTGGTGGTGAATTCAAGCCAGGGCGGCGGCACAAAAGACACTTGGGTATTGGAAGACTGATATGTTGGGAAAAACCGCAGGAGGTCTTTACTGGATGTTTCGGTCCCTTGAGAGGGCCGAAAACACTGCGCGTCTGATCGAGGCTGGCTTTCGCATCGCACTGACCCGCTCCACCACTGCCGAAGCTGAATGGCAATCGGTGATTTCTACACTCGCCGCGCAACAGGCATATGAGGCGATTTGTGATGGGTATGACTCTGCACAGGTCGTCAACTTTCTGCTGCGTGAGCCAACAAACCCAAGCTCGGTGCTGTCGATAATCAAATCAGCACGCGACAATGCGCGTCTGGTGCGAACCGCGCTGACCTCGGAAGTCTGGTGCGCCGTGAATGAAACGTGGATGCTTTTCACGGACCTGCTCAAAGACGAGATACCGCAGACGGAATTGCCTGCCGCGCTTGCCACTATTCGCCAGCAATCAGGTCTCGTGCGCGGCGCCCTGCACGGCACCATGCTGCGCAATGACACCTATGATTTCTGCCGCCTTGGCACGTTCGTTGAACGCATGGACAACACCGCACGGATTATTGACGTCAAATATTATTCGCTGTTGCCCGCCCCTTCCTTTGTGGGGAGCCGTCTGGACAACGTGCAATGGGAAACAATTTTGCGTTCTGTCTCGGCGCACCGCTCGTTTCGCTGGGCTGTAGAAGAAGATTTCACCGCCCCGGCAATTGCGGAGTTCCTCATCCTTGATCGTCGCATGCCACGCTCATTAGCGTTTAGCGCCACCCAGATCGTCAATAGCCTGTCGCATATGGCCGAAGAATATGGGACCAAACATGCGTCACATGACTTGGCCGATGCCCTGAAGCTGCGACTGGCGAACCCTGATATTAATACGGTCTTTGACGAAGGGCTGCACCAGTTCGTTAACGGCGTGATTGATAGCACCGCCAGCCTCGCCCAGCAGATAGAAATCGATTACAGGTTTGCGCGATAATGGAACTTAGCATTAGCCACACAACTAAATACGCCTATAGCGCACCGGTGGATTACGCCCTGCAAAAGGTCCGCTTGCGCCCTCAATCATCAGTCATGCAAGAGGTTGAACAATGGGCCGTTGAGGTTGACGGCGGCAAGATTGAAGCCAGCTATCTTGATCATTACGGAAACCATATTGATCTGGTCAGCATTGAGCCGGGGGCCAGCGCGTTGTCCATCCGCGCCAGCGGACAAGTACGAACGTTGGACGCGACAGGTGTCATGGGGCAGGTGATGGGCCGCGCGCCGTTGTGGCATTTCCTGCAACCCACCGCCCTGACTATGCCTGGCGAGGCAATCAAAACCCTGCCGCGCATTACCTCGGATATCAACGCCCAACTTGCCGAATTGCACAGCCTTTCGGATACTATCCTGAAGGCCCTGCCCTACCAAACTGGCGGCACCTCCGTGGACACCCCCGCCGAGCAAGCGTTGCAAAGCAAAAATGGCGTCTGTCAGGATCACGCCCAGATTTTCATCGCCGCATCGCGCCAATCGGACATCCCTGCGCGTTATGTCAGCGGGTATTTGCGGATCAATGAACAGGTACAACAAGACGCCACCCACGCATGGGCCGAGGTGTTCATCCAAAGGCTGGGCTGGGTCGGGTTTGATGTCTCGAACGGGGTGTCACCTGACGAGAAATATGTACGCATTGCCATTGGGCGGGATGCACGTGACGCCGCGCCCATTGAAGGGCTACGTATGGGCAATGCAGAAGAAACGCTTATGGTATCTTTGCAAGTGCAGCAGTAAACACATGCTGAATTTTGGCTTCGGGTAGAGTAAATGACATATTGCATCGGAATGCGGCTAGACCACGGGTTGGTCTTTGTCTCGGACACCCGCACCAGTGCGGGTGTTGATAATTTTGCGATCAGCAAGAAAATGTTTCACTGGCAGGTGCCGGACGAGCGTGCGATCACCATCATGACCGCTGGTAACCTTGCAACGACGCAATCGCTTATTAGCCTGCTTTCCGAACGCTCTGTTTCGGAAGGTGAGCGGGATCCAAGCATCCTGCGCCAGCCCACCATGTTTCAGGTTGCGCGATTGGTTGGTGCCACATTGCGAGAAGTAATTTCCGGATCTTCCCTGTCTGGGCAAACGTCAGAAGATCAGTTCGGCGCTTCGATCATTTTGGGAGGGCAAATCAAAGGCGGCAAGCCGACGATTTTCATGATATACCCTGAAGGTAACTTCATTGAGATTACGGCCGACACGCCGTTTTTCCAGATCGGTGAAACGAAGTATGGCAAGCCGATCCTTGTTCGGGCATATGACAGTGGGATGGATTTCGCCGATGCGATCAAACTTCTGCTTATCTCGTTTGATTCAACGGTGAAATCAAACTTGTCTGTTGGCCTGCCTTTTGACATCCAAATCTATGAAAATGAATCGTTTTCCATTGATCGCACCAAACGGATCAATGCAGACGACGAAGTATATCAGGCCATTTCAGCCGGATGGGGCGATGCCCTACGCGATGCGTTCCAACTGCTGCCGAGTTACAGGCTTTAACCTGAGCAGTTAGATTATGGCAACCAAGTGCTGGCACATGGATACCGGTCAAATTACCGACCGCCCCGTTCGAAAAAATGTCCGTATCCAGAGTTATTCTGAAGCTTTTCGCATGCGCAGCGAACGTCAGCTTCACGCCCAAGGTGTCGTTTGGCCATGTCTGCTTTGGGCTGGGAGCGGTCATTAGACGCGACCCGCACCAAGGTCGGCTTAGGGCCGTTCGTGTCGATCGACACGAGGGGCGGGAAACTACACTGGCTGCCTCACACCTGCCCACTGGCGCGGATATTAGACTTGTTTTCAGAGGGGTATCAGCTCCCATGAACCATGATGTGAACCCGGTGTCCCGTTGGGATATTGCGCGTAAATATGCGAAGCTTGTCCGTTCATTATGAGACCAGGAGGGTGATAAAAGCGGACATTTCGGGGAGTTAAATGGATTGTTTCCATTTTGGAAATAGTTCTTTTGCGGTTAGATGCTTACACCGAGAAATCATCTTGTCACTCGCACTGATTTCGGCAATGTCTCCTGCGTTATCAGTGTTGTTTGATGAGTTGGGTTAGTAATGGGTAATACACTTTTCGTTGGTCACAGTTTGGTCGGGCAAGTCATGCCGACCATGTTCAACAGTTTCATGCAGAGCCAGAACCTTGACGTGACTGCCGATGCGCAGGTCATCAACGGCGCGTCACTGCGGTACAATTGGGACAATGGCGCAAGTGCTCAGGGGGTAAATGCCCGTGAGGTTTTGCTCAGCGGTGACTACGACACGGTTATCGTGACCGAGGCGATCCCCCTTGATGACCAGATCCGCTGGAACGATACCCAAGGCTACGTTTCGCGGTATTTCGACCTCGCACAGAGCGCTGATGCGGATACCCGTGTCTACGTATATGAGACCTGGCACGAGATAGGGCCGGATACCAACGCATGGCGTGCGCAAATCGAAAGCGATCTGGCCACGTGGCAAGGGATCGTCGATGACGTGAACGACAATGCGACCGCGGGAGCAGCTGAGGCGCTTATGATCCCCGCAGGCCAAGCCATGGGGGCGCTACATGACAGGATCGAGGCGGGCGAGGTTCCCGGCATCACAAGCATTCGTGACCTGTTCAGCGACGATATCCATCTGAATGATACCGGCAACTGGTTTATTGCGGCGCTACATGCGTCTGCCTTGACGGGTGTAGACGTGGCTACACTGCCTCTTGAGACGTTTAACCAATGGGGTGTGCCGTACGGCGGACCGGACGCTGACCTTGCCCAAGTCATGGCAGAGGTGATCGATGATACACTTGATGAATTCCTCCCGCAGGAGACTGCGCCACCAATCGACGAGAGTGACGCCCCAATTGCACCAGAGGAGACAGACGACAATACGCCCGACGGGGATATTGAGAACGAAGCAGTCTTTGGCGGTGTGGGCAACGATGTGCTGTATAGGGGCGTCGGAGATGACACTCTCTTTGGCGGGAGCGGCGACGATACGCTTTACGGAGGAGACGGCAACGATGTGCTGACAGGCGGCGCGGGTAATGATGTGCTTACTGGCGATGGCGGTGATGATACCCTCACGCTGGGTGATGGTGCCGACACAGTCAGCGGTGGTGATGGCAACGACGTCTTTGTGCTGACAGGAGTGCCGGGATCGGTCCTGATCAGCGATTTTGGCGCGAACGGCGCACAGGACATGATCGACCTATCTGCCATTGAAGGCTACGAGAGTTTTGCTGATGTGGCTGCGGCTACCAGCCACTCTGGGGCAAACACGGTACTTACCCTCGCAGTTCCTGACGGTGTTCTTACGGTTACCATTCGATCGGACGGTCCGTTGACCAGCAGTGATTTCAGATTGCCTGTCGATCCGGGCGTGCCACCGGAAACCACGGACCCTGTTGATCCCGTGGCCTCCACAGGCCTTACATACACCATCGAAGGCGCTGACAGCGGCCATTTTACCGTCGATCCGATCACCGGACATATAAACACCGTGTCTTGGTTTGATCCCTCTTACGACAACGTATGGGACAGCAATGGCGACCGTATCTATGAGGTCGAGCGGATCGGCTCAAACGCAAATGGCGAAGAGGTCAGCCGTTCTTTACATGAACTTGAAACCACGCAAGATGGTGTGGTCTGGCGAGAGCTTGGGGGCGAGAGCGCCGATGTCGAGACTGCGGACCCCTTGGACGAAACTGAACCCATGGACGACGTTGCGACCTACTCTCTGGATGGGGCAGACATGCACCATTTTGTCATCAATCCCGACAGTGGCGAAATCAGCAATGCATCATGGTTCGAACCCTCTTACGACCGCGTTTGGGACGTGAATGGCGACCGCATCTATGAGGTCGAGCGGGTCGGTTGGAACGAAAGTGGCGAAGAGGTAAGCCGAACATCCTTTGAGCTTGAAACCACGTTTGATGGCGTCATTTGGAGCGAGCTTGGTAACGGGGACAGTGATACTGCCCCCTCGCATGTGGCTGACGGCATAGGGCCAATTGATGATAGCACGACCTTCTTCCTGGAGGGCCCGGACGCGTACCACTTTGTCATCGACCCTGACAGCGGAGATGTCAGTAACGCCTCGTGGTTTGACCCCTCCTATGAACAGGTGTGGGACACCAATGGCGACCGCGTGTACGAAGCCGAACGTTTCGCACTGACCGAAGACGGCACCAAGATCAGCCGCGAAGCGCTTGAGATGGAAACCACGCTCGACGGTATCGTCTGGCGCGTCGTATCATCGTCGGGCGATAACGACATGTCTGCTGCGCAAATCATGAGTGCGCTTGCTCTGCCGCCAGCACAAGAAGAAGATGTACCGCCCGAGCCGGAGGAGAGCGATGGAGAGGTGATCCTCTCTATTTAAGTTGAGCCAACCCAATGGCTTTGTTGCACAGATCACAGCTTGAGGGGATTCACTGTTTGAATCCAGCGTGGTCGCGAGTTGCGATGAGCAGCTGGACACCGACGACGCACAAGACCCGGAACTGGGCTGAGTATAACCTTTCACTTAAGCAGCAACGGTTCGCTTTCGATCTGGTTTGATCCAGAGATGTCATGGGAAGCAGATGCCTCTGGACGCCGGGGGCGTCAGCAAACCGACAGCGATGCAGCCATCCAAGCCTGTTTGACCCGCACAGTTCTGTTCGGCTTGCCCTTGCGGCAGACGACCGGTTTCGTGGAGAGCTTGCTCAAACGGGTTGGGCTGGAATGGTCGGTGCCTGACTTAAGCACCCTGTGTCGGCGCCAAAAGACGTTGTCCGTCGCCATACCTTACAAGAGACCAGCAGGACGACTTTACCTGCTGGTAGACAGCACAGGGATTAAGGCTGAAGGCGAGTGGAATGCCCGCAAGCATGGCGGTCCAAAGCGTTGCTTGTGGCGCAATATCCACATTGGGGTCGATGAGGAGACGCTGGAGATCCGCGCGATCGAGGTAACGAGTAGCAGTATGGGGGCGGCCCGATGCTGCCAGACTTGCTCAGCCAGATCCCACCTGATCAAGAGCTTGGCAGCGTCACGGCGGACGGAGCATATGATACACGCAAATGCCATGATGCGATTGCGGCACGCAATGCGCACGCCGTCATACCCCCCCAAGATGTGGAAGCCTGACACAGCAGGAGCGAAAGCGCGCAATGAAGCGGTGCGATCCTCAAAACATCTGGGCCGTGCTTTGTGGCGAAACCTGACTGGATATCACCGCCGGAGTCGCGTTGAGACAAAATGCATTGTGTAAAGCTACTCGGTCAGCGCCTCTCGGTGCGGGACTTTGATCGCCAGGATGCAAATATCCAAATCCGTGCCGCGATCCTAAACGGCTTCACAGCTCTTGGCATACCCCGTACCGTGGCCATAGGCTAAATCCGTCCGTGGTAAGGGGAAACACGTCCACAAGCGGGTTTGTGCAACAAAGCCGCTTGAACGTGACAATCTGATCCGCTGCCTCAAACGCGCAAACGGCAAAGTTTCCGGTCAGAACGGAGCGGCACAACTGCTCGGCCTTGCGCCAACAACAGTGTATTCGACAATCAAATCCATGAGGATACAGCAAGCGGAGTGGTCAAATCATGCAGAGTAATTGCAGCCCACGAAATAGAGCCATTGCTTGAGAACGTACCAACGGCGGCCAAGCTCGCTTAGCCACCTCTCGCCTTCCTGTTTACCGGTGATTTCGTGTGCAACCGCAGCGAATGGCAGCGCTGAGCCCAAGTTGTCCGATGCTGCGGCGAGCATGAAAGTCTGCTACATTCCCCGAACATTGATTTGGGGGCCTTATGACGAAAGAATACACGAGCGACTTAGTTAAGAACGCTTACTACGGTATCGATGACAATATCCCGTCGGACCAAACAACCATTGTTAGTGTGCGGGATCTACTGAAAATCCATGCAACACTCGCAGAGCTCATTCGTTTCTTTCATCAGCCCTCCCATATGCAAGGGCTTCAAGATGTGGAGAAATACTTAGGATCGGCAGATACCAATGGTGCTTTCAAGCTTTTATCACTTGCCCACTATGACATTATGAACCGCATGCTACCGGTTGAAACAGAAGAGTTATTCGATAACGGCGTCTTTGATGCTCCGGAAAATCCATATTACTTCAAAGAACGGGTGAAGAAGTAGCAAGTATCCTTTAGGCTCAATCACCCTGATTTCGCGATAGCCGACTTTCATTGCGATGGTCTTAAGGGCAGCAAAGTCCGCATCTTATCGGTTGATGCGCAGTGCAGCGAAATATCAGTCCAAGTAGGACTAGCCATTCGTCGCTGACGCGGCGAATGACGGTGGAAAACCTATTGTGCTCAATGCTGCGCCTCGACTTGAGGGCCGCTGATGAAACTCAGCGGCTAAGTTCGTCAGCAAGAAACCGTACAAACAGCAGTGTCAGGTTCTCGCGCCGTGAGGAATCCGGCCAAACCGCATTAAGATCAACATCGAGCAGCCGCCAATTAGGGAGTAGCCGGACGAGTGCGCCAGACGCGACAGCTTGCGTGGTCAAGTTCTCCGGAAGGACTGTCACCCCAACATTTTGCAGGGCGAAGTGGTAGAGCGCGTTGGCGCTGTCGACCTCAATCTGCGACTGTCCATGGACCTTTTCGGTCTTACCCTTATCCGAAGTCAGCTCGATGGTGTCAGGCCGCTGCTGGTATCGGATCCAGTCCCAGTCTTCCATATCTGCGGGCCGGGCGGGAACCGGACGGGAGCCAGCGTATTCGGTACCAGCAACCAGCGCACGAGGGATGCTGCCCAGTTTGCGCGACATCATCGCACTGTCCGCAAGCCAGCCGGCCTTTATGGCGAGGTCGAACCCGTCTTCGATGATGTCGACCCTGCGGTCGCTATAGAACAGGGACAGGGCAACGTTCGGGTACCGCTTAACAAATGCGGCCATAGCGGTTGAAAGTTCGGACATAGCTAAAAATGCCGGGACGGTCACACGCAGCGCGCCGACCGGGTCTTGCGTGTTGGCGTTGATTTCGTTGAACCCGGCTTCGGCGCTGCGCAACATCTCGGTGACACGCCTGTATAGGGTCCTGCCCTCTCCGGTCAGCGCAAGCTTCCGAGTCGTGCGATAAAGCAACGTCGTACCCAGGTGATGTTCAAGATCGGTGATCGTCTGGCTGACGCGCGACGGGGCCACACCAAGATCCTGTGCCGCGGCGCGAAAGGACCCCTTATCGACGACCCGCGCAAAGACGGCCATGTGTTTTAGGTGGTCAATAATTGTTCTGTTTTCCGGAACTATCAAATCAGTATTCATACCATATTCGAAACAGTCCTGAGGGGATAGTTGTTGTTTCAACGCTAAAGGAGCACCCCGATGAACGCACAAACGACATTCAAGACAGAGCACGCGCAACGCTACCTCGGCACCCTCTGTAAACATTTCGGCCACAAGGTTCCGGTACAACTGGACGGCAAGCACGGCCTGATCGAACTGCCGTTTGGCCAGTGTGAACTGGCCGCACTTGAGGGCGCGCTGGACATGACGGTTTCCGCCGAAACCAAAGCCGACCTCGACAAGACAGCACAGGTCATTGCCAGCCACCTCGAGCGGTTCGCCTTTCGCGAAAACCCGCAGATCGAATGGAGCTGAGCAACAACGCTTGCTCCGTAACTACTCAAAACAACCCGATCAAAATCAATTCCTGACACTGGAGATCAACATGACGATGAAAACACTTATGGCCACTGCCGCTATTGCGGTTGCACTACCATTCACCGCGATGGCTGGCAGCGCGGAAAACAAGGCCTTCGTTCTTGAGGCGCTGGAAAACACCCTTCTTGCTGGCGATGTCGAAGCTGTCGACCAGTATTTCGCAACGGATATCATCCAGCACAACGAGATGTTCGCCAACGGGATCGAAGCACAGAAAGGCGTTGTCGCCTTCCTGTCCGGCAACGGCGACTTTAGCGCCGAATATATCCGTGTGATCGCCGATGATGACATGGTCGCCGTGCATGCCCGCTACGAAGGGTTTGGGCCCGATCCGGTCATCGGTTTCGACGTCTTTCGCGTCGAGAATGGCAAGATCGCCGAACATTGGGATAACCTGATTACCGAGCAGCCCCTAAACCCGTCAGGCCGCAGCCAGATCGACGGCGCGACCGAGATTACCGACCTCGACCGGACTGCCGCCAACAAAGACCTTGTCGAGGATTTCCTCACCCGCGTCTTAATCAATCACGAACAGGTCGACTTCGCCCAATACATCAACCCAGCCAACTACGCCCAGCACAACCCGATGGTCGCCGATGGCATTGATGGCTTTGGCGCCTTCATGGCCCAGATGGCCCAACAGGGCATCAACATGGACTACACCGAGGTTCACGAGGTGGTCGGCGAAGGAAACTTTGTGCTCACATTGTCCGAAGGCACGCTGGGTGCGGATGCCACTGCATTTTTCGATCTCTTCCGTCTCGAAGACGGGCTGATCGTCGAGCATTGGGACGTCATCGCGCCAATGCCCTCAGCAGACGCGCCGCACAACGAAGCTGGCAAATTTTAATCAAACGTTGCGCCGCGGCCCGCCCGCGGCACACCAAACAGGAGCAAACAATGAACCGCAGAACACTACTGACAACATCGCTCGGCGCATCGCTGGCGATCATCCTTGGAACACAAGCAGGAGCACAAAGCATGGACGAACAGACACAAGCATCCTTCGACACAGTCATGGCGTTTATGGGCGCGATGGGATCAGGCGATATGGACGCGATGAACGCATTGATGGCCGACGATATGGTCTGGCACAATGAAGGCGACGAAAGCCTGCCTTGGATCGGCGAAACCCGTGGCAAGGAAAACATCTTCACGTTCCTCGGCGTCTTTTCCGAAAACCTGAAAACGACGAAGTGGGAAAACACCGACGCCTTTGCGTCCGGCGATACCGTGGCCGTATTCGGCGTAATGAATGCAGTTACCACCCATTCCGGCAAAGAGACAGGAGACTTCACCTTTGCCCTGCGCGCCAAGGTCCGGGATGGGCAAGTGGTTTTGTGGCACTGGTTCGAAGACACTTTCGCCGTCAGCCAAGCATATCACGGCTGATGTCCGACCCAACGGAATGGCCTGAGTGTCGGGCCATCCCCCCCCGCCAATAGGAGAGACTTATGATTTATGCCGTAACCGCCGTTTCCGGACAATTGGGTCGCGAAATCGCCCTAAAGCTTATCGAGAAGGTAGGGGCCGGTAATGTCATCGGTCTGGCCCGCACGCCGGATCACGTGAAGGGGCTCGGGATCGAGGTTCGCCCAGGTGATTACGACACCCCCGACGACCTGCACGCCTCTTTGCGAGGCATCGATGCACTTGTCCTTGTGTCCGGCATGGCCCCGCCCCAAGACCGCATCCAACAACATCGCAACGTGATCGAGGCCGCCAAATCCGCAGGTGTTCGAAAGATCGTCTACACCAGCATTCAGGGCCCGGATGAGGGCACAGCGTTTTCGCCGGTTGTGCAAAGCAACCGCCAGACCGAGGCGGACGTTCGTGCCAGTGGCCTTGACTGGGCCATCGGACGTAACGGCATCTACATCGAACCAGATGTGGAATACATCGACAGCTACCGTGCCAAAGGCGAAATCGCCAACAGCGCGGGCAGCGGCAAATGTGGCTACACCACCCGATCGGAGCTGGCCCATGCCTATACCGCATTGGTGACGCAGGATGGCTTGACCGCTCAGACGGTCGACCTGAACGGCACGCCCATCACGCAAGAACAACTAGCCGAATACCTGAACGCTGCTTTCGGCACCGATCTGACCTATCGCGCGATGTCATCGGCGGATTTCGTCGCCGATCGCACCGCCGAACTTGGCGACTTCATCGGTCCGATCATTGGCGGAATTTACGACGGCATCAGAAAAGGAAGCTACAACCGTTCAGGCGATTTCGAAGCCGTCACAGGCCGCCCCCATCAAACTTGGGCCGACTATTTTTCGTCTCTCGCTGAATAACCGCGACGGAACCGCAGCGGCGCATCGTAAATCCCTCGACCTTTCGGAGGAAACCCCATGTCCATACTCAAATCCATTTCGGACCATCCCTACACTTTCTGGGCCCTGCTCAGCCTTCCTGCCGTTCCTATGATACTGGGGCTAACTTCCGGTGATCCTGAGGCGGTCGGGAATATCCTTCATCCATCAGGCGAATTCGCCGCGCGTTTCATGATTTTCGCCATGATGATCACACCGTTGATGATGTTGTTCCGCAACGCAAGCTGGCCGCGTTGGTTGATGAAGCGTCGCCGCCACCTCGGCGTAGCCGCTTTCCTTTATGCGCTGGCACATACGGTGCTTTACCTCGTTGACGAGGGGGCGGTGGCCTTCACCGGTGGCGAAATCTCCAAACTCTATATCTGGACGGGCTGGCTGGCCTTCCTGATTTTCGTGCCGCTGGCCATCACCTCGACAGATGGTTGGGTTCGCAAACTTGGCCGCAACTGGAAGACGCTTCAGCAATTCGTTTATGGCGCCGCAGTGCTGACCCTCGTTCACTGGGCCGCGTTGCATGACTGGGGAGGTGTTGGGCCAGCCTTGGTGCATTTCACGCCGCTCGTGCTTTTGGAAATCTACCGCGTCTGGTCGATCCAGCACCGCCGTCGTCAACGAACAATGGCGTAGGGTACCCGGGTCCGGAGCGGTTTGACAAACCTGCGATCGCTACGAAAGCAACCGTCTGCTGAACCACCTTCAACGTAGGTGATGCCGTACAGGCACCGGGCCGCTCCGGGCTCAATGTGTAGTGGCTCGCGTTCGCGGCGTGGATCAGTGAACAAACCCACAGTGAGCGGGACAAGGCGGCAGTAGTCCGCGCGACAGTGCTGCCTTGTCCTTGCAGCACCTCAACTGGTCGTAGCTTCAGCACGATATCCTCGGGCTTCTCTCGTTTGCCAGTCATCTCGTCTGCCTCCTGAAAACGGGATAATTCTATCCCCAAAGGTGGACCACTTCAGTGGGGCACTCCACCATGAGTATTCTCTTCAAGAATACACGCCCTACAGCAAAAAAATGGCTGCACCGAAAAGGCAACTGGATGAAATTTTTGCCAGAACGGGAGCGGCCCACAAGTCTATTTCGAGCAAATGTCCGTCACCATCTGTTCGCAGCTACGATGCCAACGGAAACGAAAAACGAACCATGATCAGACAACGGAAACTCGGGTTGGTTAACCCGTAATTCAGTCGAGGTTATCTTTGTCCACGGTGTCACGGAAATCCATGACAGGCTCCATCGACAAACAATTCCGCCGCTGACTTTTGTAGACGCCACCAAGCGGGCCCCCAAAGTCATTAGACGCTGCCCGCAACAATCATTCACGAAGTGACAGAAGGGCCAGTTTCCTAACGTTCGTTGATGAGATCAAGCTGGTCAGCCGCGGGAACGGGAGCCGAGAAGTCATCTTTTTACCCTAAATGCTACGTAATTGATGCCTATCGAGCAAATCCAAAAGGGTCGATTGTGCTTGTGTGCGATGTGCATGATGGATGCGATAGGCTACATCTGCTTGGCCGCCCCGAATTGCGTCCAAAACGTCGCGGTGATCTTGATTTGATTTATGCGGTTTTTCGCGCATAAACAGCGTCATTGATCGGGCGCGCCGCACTTGATCCGCCATCATGGATACAACGCTTGTGATACGGGTATTGCCTCCGAGCCGCACGAGTTCCGAGTGAAAGCGATCATCCGCTTCGGCCCATCCGCGCAGGTCATCATTTTCGAGGGCCTGGTCCATATTGTCGATAGCGGATGCAAGCCCCGCAAGGTCTGCTTCGCGGTATCCCAACTGCGCTGCGTTACTTGCAGCAACGCTTTCTAGAGCTGTAAGCACTTCATAAATTTCACGCATATCATCCGGCGATATCGCCAGAATGCGAACACCTTTGCGAGGGCGCAGCTCAAGTAGGCCTTGCGCCTCAAGCGCAAGTGCAGCCTCGCGAATTGGCGTGCGTGACATATTAAGACGAACAGCAAGCTCACTTTCGAGATGATCTGACCCGCCGGCAAGTTCGCCACTAAAGATCAGCTCCCGCAATTCTTCAATCGCTCGATGGCTGCTCGAACGTGACTTAACAGTGTCGTTTTCCATCTGTTCAGACTTTCAATTTTTGACCCTTATCTGCTGATGCATATATGGCCTCTTCGATGCGGATCACCTGCAAATAATCGCGGGCTTCATTCTCGAACTTCGTTCCATCCAAAATCCCGCAAATCACATGCGATTGCAAGCGATGGACGCAATCACCACCGAAACCTTTCCAGGTTTTTGCGCCAAACACGGTTGTCATGGTCATTGTTGAATGCTTGCGCAGCTGCACAGCGCCATCCCCTGTCAGGGTTAATGTCCCTTCGGTGCCTTCAATTAGCCCCTCGCCCATCGTGCAGCGCAGATTGTCTGCCGCATGATCAAGATGCCGGTTTCCATCCAACATGGCACGCGCCTCATTGGGGTGATCGAACACGACATACCCTGCATCTTCCCCGGATATCGCGGGGTTCATTCTGCGCAGGTCTGCATACACTGCAGTGGGGTCACCCAGCAAATACCGGAATGTATCGATATAATGGACACCGGTTTCGTGGATCAAAAACCTTTCCATCTGTTGAAAATATGGCTGGCGATCAAGGTAAGCCTGTGGGCCCTGCCCGTCGCCGGGCCGTAGACGAAATGTAACCTGCTGTACTGTGCCAATTGCTCCGTCATCAATCGCAGCCTTGATCGCGCGGTACCACGGCTGGAACCGGAAATTTTCATGAACGATAATGCGTGCGCCCATGCGTTCGGCCAAAGCGGTAATTTCTTCAGCCTCAGCCAAGTTCATACAAAATGGCTTTTGGCAAATAATCGTCTTGATCCCCGCAGCCAGCGCCGTCGTGATCGTTGCAGCCTGGGCAATTGGCGGCAGAATAACATCAAGCAGATCGGGGTTCGTATCCGCCAACATCTGATCAAGGTCGTTGAAAGCAGGCAAACCTGTTGCCTCTGCTTTCTCGATATTTCGATCACATGATCCGACCAGCGAAATGCGATCCATACGCGACCAACTGTCATAATGGAATTGACTGAAATAGCCTGCGCCAACACATGCAACCCGCAACGTCATGCAAAAAGCTCCTCGAAGATTGCCAAGCTAATGGAAGCGGTCGACCCCGATCCACCTAAATCAGGCGTCAAACCTTCGCCACGCGCGATCACATCTTCTACCGCTTTTTGTAGGCGAGCACCGTCCTTCATCATGTCCGCATTGTCGTATTTTGTGCCAAGCCAGTCCAGCATCATGGCCCCCGACAGTATCATGGCCATAGGGTTTGCTTTGCCCTGCCCCGCGATATCAGGCGCGGACCCGTGACACGGCTGGAACACTGCATTGTCCAGACCGATATCCGCAGATGGCGCCACACCAAGCCCCCCCATCAGACCTGCACCCAAATCGGACAGGATGTCACCAAACATATTCTCGGTCACCAAGACATCAAAATCCCATGGTTTTTGCACCATCCAAAGGGCGGTGGCGTCCACATAAGCGTGATCGGCCGTCAGCTCGGGGAAATCCTTGGCAATACCGTCAAAAATGTCTCGAAAAAACGCGAATGCTCGAAACACGTTTGCTTTATCAACACAAGTAACCCGCCCAGGCCCGCTGCCTTTAGCCTTCCGGTCACCGGCAAGTTTAAAGGCAAACCGGAACAGTTTTTCAGAAATGTCGCGGGTAATAAGAAGGGTTTCGCGGGCTTCATCTTGTGTGACTTCACCGCTTCCTTGCGAATAGAACAGGCCCTCGGTGCTTTCGCGGATCAAAACAAAATCGACCTCGCGTCCCTCGGGCATATTTAGGGGCGTACGCTGGCCAGGAAAGATGCGGACGGGACGCACACCAGCAAACAAAGTCAGCGCTTTGCGAAGCTCAATCTGTGGTGAGATCTCGGTACCATCATCATAGCGCACTGAGGGCAAGCCCATTGCCGACAACAAAATGGCATCAGAGTGACGCGCTGCTTCCATTGATGAATCGGGAAGTGACTCACCGGTTTGCGCATAATGGGCAGCTCCCGCCGGACAATCGATAAACGACAGATCATATGTGCTTTGGGCGGCAAGCTTGCTCAGGATATCGACGGTGGGACGTGTAATCTCTGGCCCGATCCCGTCGCCATCAAAGACTGCTATATCAAAGGTACGTTTCATATGATCCCTCGTTCCGGTCTGCCCGCTGGGCTGTAAAAATTCAGTGATATTTCTTAAGTTGACAGCGTATTATTTAATGCATACATAAATAAATGCAACCAGAAACGAACAGAGTTTTTACACCTTCAGGGAGGAAGAGATATGAAAACGACTTTTGGACGGATTGTAGCGGTCGCTGCACTTGTAACGGGAATGAGCAGTGCGTTGATCGCGCAGGAATACCCTTACCGTGACATTACCACGGCCGTTGTATGGGGCGCTGGCGGCGGCACAGACAGCATTAACCGCATGATCATGGCGGAAATGGAGAAGCACCTACCCGTCAGCATCAACGTCATCAACCAAACAGGCGGCGTTGCTGGGTCTAACGGAATGGTCTACGTGCAGAACCAGGCGGATGACGGCTATACGTTGGTAGGCCTGTCAGAATCCAACGTAACTGCGGCTGTTCAGGGTGGCTGGGATCAGCGCTTTGACTTCTGGTTTCCGTTCATTGTTGGTGGATCGCCCGATCTTATTTCGGTCCCTGCAGCCAGCCCTTATACCACCCTTCAAGAGCTCGTCGACGCGGCAAAGGCGAAACCCGGTTCCATTCCAGCTGCGGCATCCGGTGCTGGAGGTATCCACCACCTGAACCTGCTTGCGATCCAGAACGGCACGGACGCAACATTCAACTTTATTCCGTACGGTGGATCTGCCCCCAGTCAAGAAGCAGCTCTTGCGGGCGAAGTCGGGTTGGTTGTGACCTCACTGGCAGAACAAGCCGCGCTTATCGAAGGTGGTTTGCTGCGCCCATTGGCGATGCTGACACCGCAGGAAGCCACAATTGGCGGCGTTACTGTTCCATCCGCATTCGATCTTTATGATGGTCTGGACGAATTCCTTCCACTCAAGCAGGCTATTGGCTTTGCGGTCCACAATTCTGCGTCTGACGAAGTAAAAGCAACGCTTGTCGCGGCCTTCGATCAGGCAATGGCTGGTGAAACGGTTGCCGAATGGGCCCTGGCCAACAACTACGACATTGGCGGCCAGTCCGGTGCAGAAGCGACTGCATTATTCACCAATCTGGAAGAGACTTTTGCCTGCACTCTTCAGGAGCTGGGTGCCGCGGAAGCAGACCCTGCCACGCTGGGCATTACGTGCAAGTAACCCGGATCTAAATGAGATGTAGCAGGGCGAATTCTGCGCCCTGCTACATGACCATCACCATCGGCGAAGGGGCCTGCCAGTGGGCAATGATATAGACGACACAAACGACATCGCCGTGCTACGTGCGCGTGATTTCTGGGCAGCTTTGGTCCTAATCACGATCTCGGCTTTCTTTTTATGGCGCACCAGTTTCATCCCCTTATTTGGCGGCAACCGCGCCGGCGTTAATGGCGCCAGCTGGTACAATTCCGCCGCCATCGTGCCGTTGGGCGTATTTGGTGCGCTTTTCATTCTTGCTATTTTCCTACTGTTCACCGCGATCCGCGCTGGAGGGGCCAAAACAGCACTCACGGCAGTTGGCATCGGCTGGAACCGATTTGAGGCGATCCGCTTCGGCACCATCGGCATCATCATCGGTTTCTACATCATCGGTCTCGTGCCGCGCGTTGATTTCATCTTATGCAGCGGCCTTTTGATTACCGCCCTGATCTACGGATTTCATACGGGCAATCCACGTCGGATGGTAACATCTGCAATCGCCATGTTTACCCCCGCTTTCTACGCCTTATCGGTGCATTTTCCGCAATCGGAATGGGCCGCGCCCCATGATGATGACTGGCTGACACTTGCAGCTTGGATCATCCTGAGCGGGATCGCATGGCGGGGTCCGCGCGACACAGTAGCCCGCGCAATTCCTGTTATTGCAATTACGGCACCCATCATTCTGGTCTGCGCCATGGCCTTCGGTTTTCGCCAAAACGTGCCAAACCGCAGCGGTCTGATCTTTAGCCAGATCGAATACCAATATTACGTCAACATTCGCCCGATCTGGAGGAACTGATGGAATTTATCCTGACACAGCTATCCGGTTTCGGGGGCGCATTTTTTAACCTTGCAAGTGATCCGGTCACGTATCTCTATCTGATTACTTCGGTTTTCCTTGGTATTGTTTTTGGTGCCCTGCCCGGCTTGACGGCAACACTTGCCGTGACGATCCTTACGGGCTTTTTCGGCAATAAAATCCCGCTGGATTATTCAATGATCGCACTGCTCGGTGCATATGTCGGCGCGATTTATGGCGGCTCTTACCCTACAATCCTTCTAAACATTCCTGGCACCGCCGCCTCTGCTGCCACGGCGATGGACGGCTATCCATTAGCCAAACAAGGTCGCGGTGGTGAGGCATTGGGGCTGACAACCACAGCCAGTTTCATTGGAACGCTTATCGGCACAGTCGCCCTCCTAATATTCGTCTGGGTCCTGCTTTTGGTGTCCAAGAATATAGCAAGTCCAGAAAAGGCATTACTGGCGCTGTTTGGCATTCTTTTATCCGGCACCCTTATGTCCGAGGATCTGGTTATAAAGGGTTGGATCGCCGGACTGATAGGATTGGCCATGGCAATGGTCGGGCTTGATCCTCTTCTCTCTGAACCGCGCTATACTTTTGGGTGGTCCTATCTTCTGTCGGGCTTTCAGGTCGTGCCCGTGTTGATGGGTGCCTTTGCCGTGCCGCAAATAATCGAGGGTCTACGGAGCATGAAAATAGGGAAGATGGTTCAGCTCGAAGGACGTATTCTACCCAATCTTAAAACCATCCGTAAACACATGCCAACGATTGCCCGCTCAGGAGTAATCGGCACCAGTGTTGGCGCCCTGCCTGGTGTCGGCGAAGATGTTGCTGGCTGGGTTAGCTACGGTGTCGGTAAATCTGTCAGCCCGGATGGCGAGAATTTCGGTAAGGGATCAATTGACGGCCTACTCTGTTCAGAAACCGCAAATAATGCCTGCATTGGCGGCGCGTTAATTCCGCTGTTGGTGCTGGGCATCCCGGGGTCTCCTCCGGCGGCAGCGCTCATGGGCGCGTTCACCATCAACAATATTATTCCCGGTCCTACAATTGACCCCGACATCATCCTGCGGGTTGTCGCGATAATGGTTATGGCGTCGTTCACAATGGCAATTATGGGCTTGTTTACGGCACGTATTTTCATCAAAATCCTGCGTATTCCACAGACCGTTTTCCTGCCTATCGTAATGGTTTTGACAACTATAGGTTCGTTCAGCGTTGGCGGTGGCATCAACGATCTGTACTTGATGTTGGGGGTCGGTTTTGTCGCGTTTTTCATGAACATGCTGCGCTACCCTATTGCGCCTCTGGTCATCGGTGTCATCTTGGGTGGGTTGTTTGATGAAACATTCCGCCGCTCCTTGTTGATCTCAGAAGGCGATCTCTCTGTCTTTGTCAGCCGCCCCGGCGCAGCTATTTTGTTAGCAATGATTGTTGCACTTATCCTGTCGCAATTGCCGCCCGTCCGTCGCATCTTTGCGCGTTTGCGCAGAAAGGCCATCTAATGCCCTACGCAGTTGTTGTAACGTTCAAGATCAAGCCGGATGCGATGGGGGATTTTACCGTCCTCATGCGGGCCAATGCACGCACAAGCCTGCTTGAGGAGGACGGCTGTCATCAATTTGATGTTTCATCCGACCCCGCCCTTCCGAACGAGGTATTCTTATATGAAATCTATTCGGATCGTGCCGCTTTTGAGGCACACCTCGCGTCAGCACACTTTAAAGAGTTCGACGCAGCGGTGGCAGACATGATCGCGTCCAAGGACGTGCGTACGTACTCGCAGGTTCTACAATGACACATTGGGAAGTTCACGCCGTAAAATACGCAGAGCGAAATGCGCGCACCCGCGCCGACAGTTTCCTGCTTGATGATAACCACGACGCCCCACATGCCATGGATTACTATTTTTGGGTCTTGCGCCACGGGGCCGACGTTATTGTTGTCGACACCGGATATGACATGGCCGAAGCGAAGGCGCGCAACCGGCCCATCCGAATGGAGCCAGCCGAAGCGCTATTACCTCTGGGCATCAAGCCTGAGGATGTGACCACCGTGATCGTCACACATTTGCACTATGATCATGCTGGTGGGCTGCACATGTTTCCCAACGCCAAATTGCATATGCAGGCATTGGAAATGGCTTATGCGACCGGCCCATGCATGTGTCATGACACCCTTCGCATGCCGTTTACAGCGGATCATATCTGCGAAGCGGTTAAGCGGCTCTATTCAGGTCAAGTTGTTTTCCACGACGGGGATGCACAGGTTGCGGAAGGTGTCACGGTCCATTGCATCGGCGGCCATTCCCGCGGCCTCCAATGCGTGCGCGTTCTAACGGACGCAGGTTGGTTGGTTCTTGCGTCCGATGCGGCCCATTATTACGAGAATTTCATGGCGAAAAAACCGTTCCCGATTGTGGTCGATCTACAAAATATGCTCGACGGTTTTGCGACACTTGAACGTCTGGCCAGCACGCCTAACCTGATTGTGCCCGGCCATGACCCAATGGTCCGTGAACTATTCCCTATCGGGATTGCCCCCCACATCACACGGCTTGATCAAGGCACCCTGAAAGGCATCCCACAATGAAAATTGGTGTCATCGCAGATGATTTCACGGGCGCATCCGACATAGCCTTGACCCTCGCGCTCGGTGGTATGTCCACAGTCCAGTACGTCGGCGTGCCAAACGGCGAAGCAGGTGACGTCGATGCAGGCGTCGTGGCCCTAAAGTCGCGCACAATTGCTGCAAAGGACGCAATTGCGCAGTCCCTCGCCGCTTGCGATTGGCTTTTGGCACAAGGTGCTACGCAGATCATCTTCAAGGTTTGCTCCACATTCGACAGCACTGCAGATGGCAATATAGGCCCCGTCGCAGCTGCACTGGCCGATCGGTTGGGCGAAACCGGCGTCATCGTTTGCCCTGCATTCCCTGAAAACGGCCGCAGTGTCTATCAAGGGCATTTGTTCGTGAACGACAGGTTGTTAAACGAAAGCGGGATGCAAGATCACCCCCTTACACCCATGGCTGATCCAGACTTGCGCCGGGTGATGGCCGCCCAAACCGATTGGCCCGTCACCCATATCGATTTTCGCGAGGTGGACCGTGGGGCGGATGCAATTGTGTCCGCTATGCCAGAAAGCCCTGCAATGGTCATTGTCGATGCGGTGCGCGATGCCGACCTTATACAAATTGGCGCAGCGGCCAAACATCGCAAACTACTTGTGGGCGGATCTGGCATCGCGATCGGATTACCTTCCAACTTCGGTTATGCACCATCCACACCTCAATGGTCCGGAACTTCAGGAAAGGCCGCAATCCTTTCAGGATCGTGCAGCCGCGCCACCCGCGCCCAAGTGCACGCCTACCCCGGACCGAAACGCGAAATCACCGCCGAGCAGGTCATGGACGGGACCGTAAACGCGGAAGATTTGGCTGATTGGATCATCACAACCGACGGCGACCCGTTGATCTATTCTTCCGCCGATCCGGATGTCGTACGCGCGGCCCAGAATACCTACGGGCGTGATGTTGTGGCACAACGCATTGAAAGCTTGTTTACTGATCTGACCACGTGCCTTGTCCAACGCGGCATCAAACGATTGATTGTGGCGGGGGGCGAGACCTCTGGTGCTGCCGTGGCTGGCCTGAACGCCCCTGCCCTGCGTATTGGCCCTAAACTGGCCGCTGGCGTCCCTGCCATGCGGGTCGAAGGTACTGAAATTGCTGTCGCGCTTAAATCGGGTAACTTTGGCGGTCCGGACTTCTTTGCGGAAAGCCTGTATTCAATGGCACAATCGACATGAGCGAAACAACCAAACTGCGCGACCAGATCGCCGCATTCGCCAAATCGATCTATGATCGCGGGCTGACGTCTGGATCGACGGGAAACATTTCCGCGCGGCTGTCAGATGGCACGGTCTTGATGACCCCGACGGGCAGTTCGATGGGGTTTCTTGACCCTGCCCGCATTAGCCATTTGTCGGCAGATCTGGTTTTGCTTTCTGGCGATGCCCCCACAAAAGAAATTCCACTGCACACGGCATTTTATGACACGCGGTCCGAAACTGGCGCAGTTGTGCACCTGCACTCATGCCATTCAGTGGCATTGTCGATGATGCCTGATACAGACCCCGAAGACGTAATTCCCGCGTTGACGCCCTATCCGATCATGCGCTTGGGAAAGGTCAAGCTACTTCCGTTCTTCCTGCCCGGTGATCCTGAAATTGGCACCGCGGTGCGTGGACTTGCGGGCAAACGCTCGGCTGTTTTGCTGGCCAATCACGGGCCTGTTGTTGCAGGCAAAGAGCTGGAGGCGACCGTCTATGCGATGGAAGAACTCGAAGAAGGTGCAAAGCTGGCGATGATGACGCGCGGCATGGACCGGATTGGCTTGTCCCGTGATGACATTGCAAATCTACGCCTGAAATATCCCACTTAGAATACTGCCTGCGGTTTCTACCTATCCCCAAAGCGCCAGACGTCGCAGCAAGATGAATTCTCACCGCGACGCTGTGTCCTCAACCTTGGTCAGGTTTCTTCCGAGCGATCCGTTGCCGGCGCCGGAGTGGGGCTGAGTTTTGTGATTTCCGCATAAAGATCATCCGACAGTTCCAAATCCAATGCATCCAGAGATGGCTGCAATTGGGATACATTGCGTGCGGAAATCAATGTCGATGTGACGGCCGAATGCCGTGCGACCCATGCCACAGCGAGCGTTATGGCCGGGATCGAGGACCGCTCGGCCAAAGCGCTCAGGCCGCGCGCAGTTTCGTGCATCCAATCCTGCCCATAGCGCGCAGCATAGGTGCGATCATCCTTCAGCCGCCCCGCAGCCCCTTCCACGTATTTACCCGTAAGAAGCCCGCCGCCTAATGGAGAGAATGGGCAGACAGCGATGTCTTGATCTGCGCAGGCCGGTAGGATCTCGACCTCTACCTGCCGTTTCACGAGGTTGTACATCGGTTGGCAAACGTCGATCTGGGTGCCGAACTTGGCACAAACTGCCTGTGCTTTCATGATCTGCCAGGCCGCGAAATTTGACACTCCGATGTGACGGATCACCCCCTCTGATTGCATCTCAGCCAAGGTGCCAAAGGTTTCCTCCATCGGCGTTTCAGGGTCAAACCTGTGCAGATAGTAAAGATCAATCCTGTCGACCCTCAACCGTTTGCAACTTTCCTCATGAGAGGTCCGGAGGTTTGCTGCCGACGGAGGGCGGTCATTCGGGGCCTTCGTGGCAATGAGGATGTCATCCGCGACGGAGGCGATCAACTTACCAAGGATGCGTTCAGATTCACCGCCCGTATAGCTGAAGGCCGTGTCAAAAAGGTTGATCCCCGCTCCAATGCACGCCTCGAACATCTCGCTTGCGCTACGTTCATCTGCGGTTCGACCGAATTGCATGGCCCCAAACCCCAATCGGGAAACAGGCGTTCCATTTTTTGTCTCAAGGCGCTTCATAAGTTAGCTTTCTGACTTGGTGGACGTTGTCTGGCTTCGTTCAGCACATGTACAAAATCGGTTAAGGTTGCGCCTTATGTGGCCGCACCCAAAAACGGTGTAAGTTTGTTATTTTCTCGTGTTCAATCAGCAATTATGCTCAACGCATAATTTAATGTATACATTAAAAAATGCGATGTCAACTTACGCATCGACTTGAATATTTCGTCAAACACAATTTTCACGGCGAAGCTGCGTAGAATAAGACCGATACCGATGAAGTGAGTTTACGGTTTGCTTGTCTGGACGTCTTTTAACTCAGCCGGTTTCATATTGAAGGAAATCAACGGATGGATGGCGTGACGTTATCGGGATTGCTGACAATTGGCTGGACGAGGTACGGGCGACAGGTCTGCCCGCTTTCGACGACACCCCATCACAAGATACTCAATATCGCCTTGAGAAAAAATCCGTTTTTCGCAGCGCTCCACCGCGACTTCGGACGTGACAAAGCTATGCTACAACAACGCCCTTCTCGGAACATTGCTGCGCAATACCCTGTCAGGCAATCGAAGGGATCAAACTGTCTGACGTCAGCGCTTATGGGTCCAAATAGCCGTATTTGATAAGAGAGTGTTCTTGGCTCATCGTAACCACTGAGGAGTGGGACATGAGACAGACAACTGGAATACGCAAAAGCCCTGGCGAGAA